>Ga0123335_1001270_pt1 | contig 41541 bp, 26 predicted proteins | sample BiotimSIPDNA_2_FD_89707 | JGI IMG/M metagenome (GOLD analysis project Ga0123335, IMG submission 89707) | Anaerobic biogas reactor microbial communites from Washington, USA - Biogas_R2 time_0 SIP DNA | ecosystem: Engineered > Bioreactor > Anaerobic > Unclassified | place: Washington, USA...
AAAGCATCCTACCAACCATGGACTCGACAACAACAGCGCGAAAGACAAAATACTCAAAGCGCCCAGCGCATAGCGCATTGTCTTGCAAGTATCGCGCACCTGATCAATGCCAGGCAGGCGACTCTCGCCCAAAAACACGCCGCCTATCGCCTTGGCATGCATGGCGCTCGCCAAACCACCGGCCAAAGCCAAGGCCAGTACAGAGGCAACACTCAGCAAAAGCACAACTCCAGTACCGCTCAACATCCCATGAAACGCTGACATATACAGCAAAAACACCCCAGTGAAGCCGTTGAATGGAGGCAACCCGCTCAGCGAAATCGAAGAACACGAGAAGAAACGACCCGTCCAGGGCATCTTCTTAAGCAAACCGCCCAAACGGTCAATGCGCAACTCGCCAGCAGCACGCCAGATCGAACCGCTCCCCATAAACAAGCAACCCTTCAAGCAACTGTGGTTCATCATGTGCAACAAAGCGCCAGACATCCCAAACACGGCCATCATGATGTTGTCGGAAGATGAACCCAAGAACCCCAAGCCGACCCCAAGACCCACAATCCCCATGTTCCCCATGCTCGAATAAGCCAGCAAACGCTTCAAGTTGCCCTGCCCCAGCGCAAACATCACGCCAAACAACATCCCTACCAAACCCAAAATCGTAAAGGTCGTGCCAGCAAAAAACTCGTTGCCAGACATCGAAACATGCCTGAACAATCCGTAGAACCCCAAATTCAGCATCGAACCTGACATCACCGCCAGCGCGGGAGCGGGCGCAGCAGGCTGGGCCTCAGTCAGCCAGACATGCAATAATGGGAAGCCAATCTTCAAGCCAAATCCAACTAACCCTACTATCAAGAACAACATCTCGGAATTATGCGTATCGCCAAACACGAACATCAACTGCAGCACCAAGCCGCTGGCATGGCAGGCAAGCAAGTATATCCAAGCCAAATGACCGCTTCCCTTCTCGCGGTAATTGAACATCACCAAAAAAGCGCAAAGCAAACCCATCAATTCCCAGCTCAACAAAAACTCAATGGGACGAACCGCCAATGTCACCCATATCATGCACGTAAGCATCAAATTGTAAAAAAACCAATAGACTCCCTGGCGACCCTCGCAATGGTCACGAAAATAACCAACAGAATGGATTCCGCCGACCAAGCCCAAAACCAATATGGGCAATTGGAACAGCAAAGAAAGCATGTCATGCCTGAACTGCAACTCGCCACGAGTCAAACTCCATCCCGCATGGCTCCATAATCCACCAAGCAAGCACAAGGAACAGCCTACAATGCAACCAAATACGCCAATCTGCCAAGAGCTGCTGTCGCGACGAGTCAGCGCAAGAGAGCATAAGCCGCTCAATACCAATACGATCAAGCCTATGTTCATTATACTCATGGCAAATATCACCCCTTGTCTTTGCTTGATAAAATTTCTCGGAAAACAGACACAAGTGATATTAATATAACTCATTTGGCATGATTTTTCAAGTATTGGTACGCCACATGACCAGATTCAGCCACAAGCGCTCTTTTAGAGTTGTAGCCCCCACCCCCAACGGGCGTGACATAACAATCCCATTGGGGCTGATCCCAACGCAACGTCCCGGAGTCACATGGGACGAACCTCAGAACCCCAAGGTCTGCAAAACCCAATGCAACGTCTCAGAGTCCCAGTCCCATGTCACAGTCCTATGGGTCTCATTTGTCCCATAGGTCACATTTGTCCCAGTCCCAGTCCCATAAAACCATAGCCCATGCGTATTTAATCCGCATGGGCCATGGACACTGGGCTACCTAAGTTTTTTAGTGTGCAAGAATCAGGGAAGCAATTTCCTCCTGAGCTTCAATCTCCACTTTGGATCCTTTGGGAAGTCATTGAAATTGCGGACAGGCTTGAAGATCGGATCGTTCCTGTCCACTCCCAGGGTCTGGAGCAATTGATAGTCCTGAAGCGATTCGCTGAACACTTCCCATCTGATGGAATCCAAAGGTTTCCCGTCCTTGCCCGGATAGACCTGGCTTGTATCGCCATATGCCCAATTGGGCCAGCGCAAGCCGTCCTGCTCCGCGAACACATCGACGAAATTCCTGGTCTGCGACTCGAACCAGTAGTTGAATCCCCAATGCAGGAATCCCTTGAACGGCCAGCGATAGAACAGGATTCCGTGCATCCAGATCTTGGGCAGCGGCGTATCCATCAGGCGGTTCAGGTAACGTCCTCGGGGACCGCAGCAATAGTAGCACCAGCTCTCAATGCCTTCATTGGCAAAGGAGACCGCCGTCGAAATGCTGGGGATCGGCATATCCGTCAAGGATTCACGCCCGTACGCGATATCCGTCAATGCGTCCATGGTCTTCATCCAAGGCGCGATTTCCTTCAGCATCGCCCTCGCCGCCTTGTAGTTCGCCTTGTGCTCCTCGCCGTGCGGCTCGTCGGAAACATGGAAGAACGAGATATCCAACGCCTTTTCCTCGATGAGGACTTCCTTCAACTCCTTGAAGAACTGGGTCAGGAAGCCGCGGTATTCGTCTGAGGTGGCTGGGGTTTCAGGCGGGAAAAGCAAGTCTTCCTTTTCCTGGTCGCCAACATAGATCCGAATGGCGTATTTCACGCCCCATTGCGTAAAGGGATGGACCCATTCGAAGTGCGTGATGCCGCAGCGACGAGCCATTTCAAGCCAGCGGCGGACATTCGTCCAGTCAAACTCATATCCTTTTCCCTTGCGCTTGACGCCCAGCAGCTGGGTCGGCAGCTTCACACCGTCCAACGGCGGCGTGAATGCAGGCACGTACAAGGTATCCAGGCCATGGTCCACGTAGTTCTTGACGTATTCCTCGCAAATCGTCCAGAACTCCTCGGAAAATGCCTTCACCTTATAGCGTGCGACCAGGCTGTCCGCATAGAACCAATGGGTAATATTGAAGTTCTTTCGTGGCTTCAGCTTCAAATTGTGCAAGATCGCCTTGAAGGTCAGCTTCACGGGCTTGTCACGTTCAGGAATCACCTTGATCGCAATCGGATAGGTTCCGGCTTTCGCGCCTTTTCCAGCCTTGACGCTCACCCAAAAGCCATGGGTTTCGCCCTGGGGCAGTAAAACCATGTCCTCGTTGAACAGGGGATCGGGCACGTAGCCGGGAAGTCCGTCGCCCAAATCCGCCTCTTCCGGCATCCCCTCGGCTCCAGTATTCGCATGACGGACGGGAACGTACCCGATGCGGCGAACCCGGATGTCCCATCCATCAGGTCCCGACGCCTCAACCCGCACCTTCTGGGGACCAAGGTCCTGACGAACCAATACCTGGAAACTCATCCGTTCGTTCAAGGCATAATCCAAACTCAAGGTCTTCCTGACTTCACTGGGACTCTTTGGGAAAAACCGCTTGAACGGATCGGACAACCAACTCGTCAACGCCATTGCCTGCCTCCTGATTACCTGTCTTGATTCTTGTTCATTCGTCGCGCCCGACCATCAGGCGCTTCTTCAAAGCTCAACGAGAAACTCCTTCGACTATCAACGATACGCCATCGGGCAATACCGCGACTCGTCCATCCTCTCCAACCAGCGAAAACGCGGTGCGCATCGCCTCCTCGGCAGTCGCGACATGCATCAAGCCCATCGCCTCCAGCATCCCGCCGTCGCACTTCGGACCAACCATGATCACGCGATTCCTCGACAATATCCTCGCCAGGATCTGGGCTTCCCACTGGTCGGCTTCTGTCTCCGCTTGTGGAACCGCTCCCAATCTCCTGTACAATTCCTGATGCGACTTGCATTCGGAAAGCAGCTTGAAGAACGACTCCCCGCCGTGCCCCTGCTCGCATTCTGCAGACATGACAATCACGCCGCCATCCCGCACGCACGCTTCCGCAGCCGTCATTCCCTTCACCGCCTGATAGACATTCTGGTCCAGCGGATATCCGCCGTTGCTGGTAATGACGATGTCGCTTATCGGCACCTGGACCCTGCACAGCTTTTTAAGGTATTCGCATCCACGGGCATGGGTCTCGAAGGGCTCGCCGGCAAAGGCGCCCATCACCCGCTTCGAGGAATTGATGACCACATTGACCACAAACGCCAGCTTCGCCGCGCCTGCCGCCCATACCATATCCTTGTGAATCGGATTCCCCTCCAGCACCCCAGTCCTGGAGCTGGCCGAACGAATGAACTCGCCGCAATGATTCGCCAAAACCGTGCGATATCCCGCTATCCCAGGCAAAACGCTCTTGCGACCACCTGAAAAACCCGCGAAAAAGTGAGGTTCGATAAAACCTTCCGAAACCAAGAGATCCGCCTCGACAGCCAATTTGTTGATCCAAAGCTCGCCCCCGGACGGCAATATCCCCAAGTACGCCATGCTGCCCTCGTCACGGGCATCGTGAACGACAATCTTCTCGCGGGAAACGATCTCCTCGCCGAACTTCTCGATCAATTCCCCACGAGTCGTCCCACGATGCATCCCGGTCGCAATCAAGATCGTTATCTCGGCTTCTGGATTCCCGCGCCGAATCTCCTCGAGCATCGCAGGAACGATCTGCTTGCTCGGCACTGGACGAGTATGGTCGCTGGCGATCAGCACGATTTTTCGCGCCTTAGCCGCCAGTTCGCTCAACCCAACGCCACCAATCGGGGACGCCAATGCCGAACGGACAACAGCCTCCCCATCCCCAGGAACCGCAATCCGGTTGATCGAAGACGCGAAAACACCAACCAAATTCCGCCTGGGAATCGAAAACTCAAGCTCGCCGCGACCATGCAATACCTTTACCAGAACCATCTGACTACCCTCGACATTCTATTGATCGCGACTAAACAACTCCTCGCCAATCAGCGCCGTGAAAAACGACCCCGTGAACAAAAGCGGACCGTCATAAGGCAAATCATCACGGCTGGAAATGCTTTCCCGTACCTCGATCACATCCAAGCCCGCAACACGCATCTCCTCCGCCAATGCAGCCAGATCCGATCCCTTCCCGGTATGGGGATTCGTCAATACGAACCTGGCATTCAAGCCGCGCAACGCTTCGACGATCCGGTGGGCGTCCTTGCCCTTGACAATCCCAAGAACAACCGTAAACCGAACGCCGGAATACAAAAGGTTCAACGCCTCGACCAGGCGACGCATCGAATCGCCATTGTGCGCAGCATCAAGCACAACCAATGGATCGTCGCATATGCGCTCGCAACGGGCACGCAACTGGGGATACCTGAATGAACCAACGTCCGGAACCAAGCCAAGATGGTTCACAATCGACAAGGACGTGCAGAAATTCTCCCGCAAATATGGAGCTGTGCCATAAGGCAAGTACGGATAGGTCATCTCGGAATTCACCGGCCAAAGCACAGGACAGCCCAACTCGCGCGCACGGGCCAAGATCACATCCTCGGCTTCGCTGAAACTCTGGCGCGAAACGACTATCGGCACAGACGGCTTCAGGATACCAGCCTTCTCGGACGCAATCAACTCAATCGTATTGCCCAGCAGCGCAACGTGGTCGAAGCTGATCGGCGTAATCGCAGTCATCACAGGAGTCACGTAGTTCGTAGCATCCAAACGGCCACCAATACCAGTCTCGAATACGACGTATTCGACGCCCGAATCGGCAAACAAACGCAACCCCAAGACGGTGAACAGCTCGAACAGCGACGGCTTCAAGCCTGCAGAATCAACAGCGGATACAAGGCGACGGCCGCTAGACAGCAACGTCTCGTAGTCAACAAGCGCGTTGTCCAGCTGAAACCGCTCGCGAACCGTCGCCAGGTGCGGACTCGTAAACAAGCCGACACGCTTCCCGCAGCTTGACAGCAACGAAGACAGGAAATGGCACGTGGTCCCCTTCCCCTTCGTCCCGGCAACGTGGATGATCTTCAACCCACGTTCGGGATGACCGGCGACTTCAGCCAAGGGAATCATCCGGTCAAGAGTGTAGTTCGACATGTCGTGCTGCTTTCCCGCATCACGCTCCAAGTCGCAGTACCGCTTGAAGACATCGAAAAATTCCTGTTCCAATGCAGGATTCAAGTCACGCATCGCCGGTACGCTCCAATCACTTCTTCTCTTCCGAGCAGCAGCCCTTGAGCTTCGCCAATTCAGCCTCCAACGATGCAACCCTCGCTTCCAGGTCCTGGACATGCTTCCAGTAAGGCATCAGCGATTCGCCGCGGGTCTTCAAAACCTCTTCGATACGCTCGGTCAACGCATCGCTGGAACGCTTGCCCTCCTCAACCAAAACCTTCAGCAATTGAGCACCCTCGTCCTGAGTAACCTGCTTGTCGCTAACTGCCTTGCTCACAAAATCCTCAGCAGCCTTGACCGACAAACTGGCAGCCCCGACGCCCATCAAAAAAGCCTTCTCAACCAAGCCAAACATGTAAAACCTCCTGATCAATTTCATGAACTCGTTTTCATTGACTTGAAAACACAACAAAGCCACTCCTTTATATTAACTTATCTAACCCAAAAGACAAGAATTCCAACTCGCAACAACCACGATTTTATCTGATTTTGCATCCCAAGTTCTCAATCTCAACTATTAATCCTAAAAAGAAGCAGTTGACGCATGACGCCAATGATGTCCATGGCTTTTTTAGGAGAACCACGAATGAACGCGAATGGACGCAATTGATTTTGAATATCGTTGCCCTTGAGATCGTTGGCGAACGGAATGAATTCCACAACCATTTGAAAATCAATGCATAAGTCCTTCCAAACCAATGCATTAAATCAAGCTCGGAGAGCTGGCATCATGAGCACCCCCCAGATGAAGCGAAGCGGAATCTGGGGCAAGTCCCCCCCGAAATCAAAGCCTTGGAAAGGCGACACATGAACCGGCGCCAACGCTGCGAATCCAAAATAAAGGCGGGGCTAATAGTCCAAGATGACCTTGTAGTCACGTTTGTTCTTTTCCCACCACATTAGGCAGTCCACGTCATTTTTAACTTCATTATCTGAAAGGTATCCAAACATCGGAAGCAGTGTTTTATCGCCTTCTTCTATCTTCTCAAGCAGATTGGGAAGGATGATGATTCCCATGTCCTGGAGTAATTCGAACCTATGGGCTATTGTCTTTGCATTTCCCTCTTTTCTCGCTTCCGAATATGCCTGGTATTTCTTTGCAAAAACTTCGGGAGTGCGTTTTCTCCCTTGGTTCCACCATAATTCATATTCAGAAACAAACTCTTCTTCTTTATCTTGTTTTCTTAATGATATTAGAGACGAATATTTGATATCATAATCCGTCAGAAGAATTTTATCCTCGTCTTTCAGAAGCATTCTTTCAAATCTAACCTTTAGAATTGATGAAAATATATCAATATATTGAAAATACTCTTCTTGATTTCTTTTTTCTTTGATGTGATTTATTAGGAATGGTATCAGCTTTGCTGATCTGGCAACAAGGGCATTGTATGATTTAGTGGCATAATTTGACCCTCGCGATGATTTTGGTAATGAAGATTCCCATTCTTTTAAGGCAATTGCCCTTTCCTTTTGCCAAAGCTGGAATAAATACTCGTAATCTTTCTCATCATCTTTGCATTTTACGGGCATCCCCTTGTCCATCCAGTCTTTTATATCATAGACAATCTTTTCCTTGAGAGTCGGCCCCCAAATGGCGACTTCTTTCTGGATTCCTTTATTTATTTGAGAATACACCATGAGCCCCATGTCATCATGGAAAGTGCAGTCAAAGCCGCTTCCTTGTGGTGAATTGTCCAGCACATTGGCAAGTCTGACATTCCCTCCTGGTATTGGAATTGTAACTGAATAAACGAGAGTGTCGTAGCGGGAGCTTTTAATTGCTGCATTGTAAATTTTCCTCCCGCTATGGTAACTGAATTTGTACTCCAGGGCCGCCTCATGAAAATTGACGTTGCCCATTCCGTGCGTCTTCGTGAACTTGTAGTTCATAGTGACCTTGTGCTTCCCATCATGCAAAAGCCTGAAAGGCGATTCCCCCATGTACACTTTCAAGAGGCAATCCTTTGACAGCCTCTCGTAATCATCGTCGTCGAAATGGATTTGTTCGATTTTGTCCCTGATTGTTTGCCTGTATTCTGTGACTTTCCCCTTGCTGTCAACATGCCTGATCATTACAATCAGACCAGTGTCATAGTAGAGCCTGAAAGTATTCTTGTCCGGAATGTCATACGTTATCTCCTCTATGCGTTCGCAGTGCAATGGCTCTTCGTTGTCGGGAGCCATGCGCGAGATGGTAAATATTACCTGAATTGGTCTTGAAAAACTCAGATAACTTTCTCCTTTAACGCCATCGTCAAGGTTTTCCCGCATGTGCTGCAGTATGGGATCCAGTATGATGGGGGTTGCGAAGTCAAATGTCAGCGCATCTTCTCCATGAGCAACAGACAAAAGCATTATTATGCAAAGCAAGGCACTAATTTTCATTTGAAAAGTTCCTCCTTTGGACATGAATCCGTGAAGCAGCGCCCCAAAAAATTGATTTGCAGAATCTTACGATATCCTCACAAAGTAGTATTCCACTCGCAAACAAGGTTGTCAATAATGGAATTTATGCATAGTCCTGAAGAAAATCAACCCGAATGGCGTTTTTCCCTTGCAAAAATACTGCTGGATGGAAACATCCGCATGAAAAATGACGATGCGATTCTTGACTTCACGGATTCAGGATCGCGTTGTTTTTGTTTGTAGAAAATCTTCGCAATTCTCGTTCGCGAGCTTATTGTAATGAAATATATTTTACGTAATCACCAAATTATCCATTTCAGGAATCCACGAATGAAGATTATTCTTGCAGTTGCCTTGGCCTTTCTCGTCTCGCCGATCTGGTCGGCAGACATCATCCGAATTGAAAACCCCAGCGATGGCGCCCCCTTTGACGCGGCACTGGCCCTAGTCGCCGAAAATGACGGTTGCCGGCAGTATTCCGTCAGCTTTCCATCCGCCCTTGTCTCACAGCTCCCTGCGAACAACACCGTCTCGGGCGAGCTTTACCTGCCGCTGCAACCCCTTGCGGGAAGGCATCCTGCGCTCCTCGTCTTCCATATCATCGGACCAGGAAACTTCCATCTGGAAAGAATGATCTGCAAAATGGCCGCAACCGAAGGAGCAGTCGCAATGTTCTTCCATCTCCCATACTATGCACGACGAGGCGGAGATTTCGGGGAAATAGCCATCCTTTCGTCGCCAAAGCACTTCTTCGACGGACTCAAGCAAGCACAACTCGATGCAAGGCGGGCAAACGACCTGCTCTGCGCACTGCCCGAAGTCGACAAGACCAAGCTCCTAGCAACCGGTGTCTCGCTTGGGGCGATCATGACCGCAAACGCTGTCGGAACCGACCCCAGAATCTCCAAGGCATTGATGGTTCTCGGCGGCGGAAACCTGCCCAAAATCTTCGAGACCAATGTGCGCGAAACACGGGACCTGCTCGCATTCTTTACCTCAAGGACTCCAGAGGAACAAAAGAAGCTCTTTGATCAACTCAGGCCTTACGACCCGCTCTCCCACGCCAACGCACTGCAAAAACTCGCCGAAAAAGGCAAGCTCGCCATGATCAATGCCGGGGACGACAACGTAATCCCGCCAGCCTGCTCAACCCAATTGGCCGAAGCATGCAAGTGCCCAATAAAGTGGTACCCAGGGGTCGACCACTACACAATCGTCGCAAAACTTCCAGAAGTTCTGCTTGACATGATGCAATACTTCGCACCGGATTGTCCACCAGAATGGAAGCGACCACCTGAACAACTGGACAAGGTCGCTATCACGCAACGGCTGCTCAGAAAAACCCTCGGCGGGATCGCACAATTCATGGGCGCGTATCCAATAAAACCGGGAAAGGCAAGCGTGCTGGAAGCGACCGCATCGCTCGCGTTACAAGATGGAAAGATTCTTGACTTCAACGTCAACTACGTGCTCGGAGACAACCGTAAATTCAAACTCGAAGGGAATTTCCCACAAATCGGGAACCTCGGACTTGGATTCGATGGCGCAAGACCATGGATGACAGGAGCAAAAAACACGCTCTTCATCGGATCGGAAAACCAAGACCCGACCATGATGTTCTCGCAATTCATCTCGCCGCAACGACTCAATGACTTCAATGTCGTCAGGGGAGCGATCGGAGGAGCTGCCTTCGCACCCGATATCGTCAACAACTACGCCGACGTAACGCTACATACCCCACGCCCTGGGCGCTACGCCCTCGCAATCAAGAGCAAGGACAGAAAAGTCCCGGGCGAACTCCTCGTCGAATTCGACAACAAAGAAACGCCAAAGACGATCGCCATCAAGATTCTTGGCTTCTCGGGCACGATCAACATCTCCAAATGGATCATGAACGCAAATGCGACTGAGCATCAATTCGATCTTCCCAAGGGAAGAACTGAAATCATGGTCAACCAGGAAGACGTGACTCGATCGCTGGCAGCAGCATTCGAATACCTGCTTGAAAGGACGGAATAAACTGCTCGCATCAGCGATCGGGATATGGAATCGCCCCGCCTTCCAGCGTGCCTAAGCTCCATTCCACAAACCAAGGCGATTGATTCGTTCCATTGGGACACGCAAGAAAGCTGCGCAAGTTAACGGTATCTAGATGACCGTCAACATGCAGGACGTTCATCAGCCCCCGATGACGATTCGCGCCTTCAAGCCCACTGTCCCAATCAAGGTCAAGTTCCTCCATCAGGTTCTTCCACGTATTCGCCCCATACGTCACGCACTGGTCTCCTGAATCAAAGACCAGGTACGCTCGTGATGGCGTCGATATGTGATGATGTAATTTTCCACGACTTCCGTTCGTCCCGTCGTAATTCCACCCATAGTTCCCATCGTAGAGATGCAATCCTACGCATGTCTCGGCAGGAGGACCATCAGGACTGGCGGGACAATCCAGGACACGGACATCGCCATAGTACTCAAGCAGATACCAAGCCCAATTGACGCCGCCATGTACATAAATGTTCGAATGATAGCCCGGCGGAAGCAAATACCGGTTGTCGGTCGAATACATTATAAACGCCGCGCCCAACTGACGCAAATTGCTCCCGCAACCCACCCCATGAGCACGGGCCTGAGCCTGGCTCAAGGCCGGCAACAGCATGCTCGTCAATACACTTATAACAGCAATCACAACCAATAACTCAATCAACGTAAATCTTCTCACTGATGCTCACCCCCTATTTGGATCGTTTCTTCTTGCCAAGCCAACCACTACTTGGTCAACTGACTCGATGGCATCAGTAAAATACCCCATATTCAATCATTAACAATCAAAACTGAACCACAATCATCAATAATCATTCACAATCATAAATCCATGGTGATTTTCGATGATTCCCGATGACTCCCCGACCTGATCTGAATGATGAATGATGAATGCTAAATGATGAATGACCCGTCCGACCCGCCTGGCTGGGTCTCTGTCATGTTTAGCCGCTTTAGCGGCGACACCACCTGAGTAAGAGCACCCCGGGTGCCCGTACTCAAACTGCTGCCACTTCATCCGCAAGAATTTTCAGCATTCATTATTCATAATTCAGCATTAAAAAAACCGCCTTTGGCGTGAATGATGCCAAAGACGGTTTTGAGATGATTTCAGGCTAGTTCAGCTGCTTCTGCCGCTTACTTGCTTGCCATTTCGATGGCAACTGCGACGGCGACGGTTGCGCCGACCATCGGGTTGTTGCCCATTCCGATCAGCCCCATCATTTCCACGTGGGCGGGAACTGAGCTGGAGCCTGCGAACTGAGCGTCGGAGTGCATGCGCCCCATGGTATCGGTCATGCCGTAGCTGGCGGGACCGGCAGCCATGTTGTCAGGATGCAGGGTACGTCCAGTACCGCCGCCAGATGCGACCGAGAAGTACTTCTTGCCGCGCTCCACGCATTCCTTCTTGTAGGTACCAGCAGTCGGGTGCTGGAAGCGGGTCGGGTTGGTCGAGTTACCGGTGATCGACACGTCAACGCCTTCTTGCCACATAATGGCGACGCCTTCGCGAACATCATCGGCACCATAGCAACGGACTTCAGCCTTGGGTCCCTTGCTGAATGGGACTTCGCGGACGACTTCCAGCTTGCCGGTGAAATAATCGAACTTCGTCTGGACGTAGGTGAATCCATTGATTCTGCTGATGATGTAAGCGGCGTCCTTGCCCAAACCGTTCAGGATGACCCTAAGGGGTTCCTTACGGACTTTGTTGGCGCTTTTTGCGATGCCGATTGCACCTTCAGCGGCTGCGAAGGATTCGTGTCCTGCCAGGAAGCAGAAGCACTTGGTTTCGTTGCGCAGGAGCATGGCTGCCAGGTTGCCGTGTCCGAGTCCGACCTTGCGGTCGTCGGCAACGGAACCCGGGATGCAGAAGCTCTGGAGGCCTTCGCCGATTGCCTCGGCGGCATCAGCGGCTTTCGTGCAGCCTTTCTTGATGGCGATTGCGGCGCCAACCGTATATGCCCAGCAGGCATTCTCGAATGCAATCGGCTGGATTTCCTTGACCAGCTTGTGCGCGTCAACGCCCTTTTCCTTGCAAATTGCCTCGGCCTCTTCCAAAGAGGCGATTCCGTACTTGTTCAATGCCGCTTCGATCTGCTTGATGCGGCGTGCGTAAGATTCAAAGAGAGCCATAGTCTTTTACCTCGCTTGTTGAATTATTCGTGCCGCGGATCGATCACCTTTGCCGCATCGTTGAAACGACCGTAGGTTCCAGTCGAAGACTTCAATGCTTCGTTGGCGTCCATACCCTTCTTAATCTTGCTCATCATCACGCCCAAATTCACAAATTCGTAGCCGATGATTTCGCCTTCGGCGTCCAGTGCAATCCTATTCACGTAGCCTTCAGCCATTTCCAGGTAGCGGGCACCCTTTTGCTTCGTGCCGTACATCGTGCCGACCTGTGAGCGGAGGCCCTTGCCCAAGTCTTCAAGGCCAGCGCCGATCGGCAAGCCGTTCTCGGAGAAAGCGCTCTGTGAGCGACCGTAAACGATCTGCAGGAACAGCTCGCGCATCGCCGTATTGATGGCGTCGCAGACCAAGTCTGTGTTCATGGCTTCGAGAATCGTCTTGCCGGGAAGGATTTCCGACGCCATAGCGGCGGAGTGGGTCATTCCGGAGCAGCCGAGCGTCTCGACCAGGGCTTCCTCGATGATCCCGCCCTTGACATTGAGCGTCAACTTGCAGCAACCCTGCTGGGGTGCGCACCAGCCGACACCGTGCGTCAGGCCCGAGATATCCTTGATTTCTTTCACTTGGGTCCATTGACCTTCCTGCGGAATCGGTGCGGGGCCGTGGTTGCAGCCCTTCTTCACGCAGCACATCTGATCTACTTCGTGTGTGTTCATCGCTTCCCTTTTTGTATTCTTCTGATCTTCATGATTTGCCGCAGCGTTCCTCAGCAAACGGCACGATTGAAAGCTAGTTAATGTATCATAACTACACGAAATTTCAATTGAATCAACAAGGTACAAAAAATCCGCTTCCCCGTGACCATTCAGGTTTCGGGGAAGCGGATTGGCGATCAAAACCGTGCTACTGGAGTTCAAGGGTTCCGAAGCATTCGGGCAAATGGTAGTTCAGCGCGGTCAAGGGCTTCCAGGTCAGCCAATGCGGATGGCTGCATTCGTCCGCGCACTTGAAGAAGTTGCCCTTCCAGGTCACGCCGTCAAGGCTGGGAATCTTCCCGCAATACGGTTCCAGCGCTTCCATCGCCACCTGAAATTGAGCATACCATGTCAAGGGTTCCGCAATCTCGGGATACACACGAGGCTGCAACGACGTCTTGACCTTCACCAGTGCGCCATGGGCGGCGCTCATTTTCGTATAGTCCTCAAAACCATCTTCGGTTCGGCGATGGTCGCGGATGTATGTCATCAAATATGCGGCGCTGGCACTGACCTCCAAATTGAAATACCCTTTTCCAATCGAGGGCTTGAAGAAAAATTCCACGCATGAATCCAGGCATACAGGCGCTTGGAATCCCTCTTGCACTGCAATCACGTACTTGTCTTCCACCCGAAACATCCCGTACAGGTTGCGAGCGTCGTGCAACACCTTCGCCTTCACCACGGGACGATGCCCCTGGCTTTCCTCGCGATATTCGTTCAGCTCAACAATGTCGGCCATGCTCCAAACATCGCCATCCCAAGACAAGTCAAACTTGGGAACCACATTCGTACGCTTAATCAAATAACTCATTGTACACCCTCTTCGATTGGATAGTTCACTTCGTCCCAAATCAAGCAACGTTCTTCAATGCCGATCACCACCGCAATCAAGCTTTGCGTCCCGCAATCCAAGCCAAGGTATTTCGCCGACATTTCAGTACCTCTACACTTGCAGTTTTCGCCCGCGCATTTCGGGCCATTGCGCAGCCCCGAAGAAGCAGAAGTTTTTCCTGGCTCCGATCAACAAGCTCCCGTCCTGGTTCCATTGGCAATTCCAAAAGACTCGGAACGGACCTTCAAGTCCCAGCAAATCCAACTTAAAGGAATTTTCGCCGGTCGCGCTGACCGCCCCTGCGCTCGTTTCGCCATCCATGGCATCCCAATTCCTGGCGTTCACCACAAAGTCGTCCTTCCCGAAACGCAATTCCGTCACGTTGCCGTCCTCATGTTCCAAGCGCAATCCCACCCCCGCAGGCAATTCGGAAAATTCGACAAAGGCAATCTTCCTGTCGTTCGAATCCATCGCATATCTGCCGGCATACCCCGAACTTAGGGCAACGCCCGGTGTCTTGGAACGGCGAACGACCAGATTCCGGGAAAAACTCACCAGCGAATCAAAGGCGTCAGCATCGGCTTCCAATGCATCATCCTCAATTGCGGGCAGCAGTTCCTCCCACAAAATGTTCAGGATCCGCTGCATGTCGCCAACCGCGCTGGTTATGACAACAACCATATCCTGCTTCGGCATCACAATGCAGTATTGGCCGTAGGCGCCATCCCCACGATAAACGCCTTCGGGCAAGCAACGCCAGAACTGGAAGCCGTAGCCTGCCGCCCAATCCAAAACGCGACCGGCGCTGTTGTCGACCTGCTTCGCTGTCGCCATCTCGATCCAGCTTTCGGGAAGAAGTCGCTTCGTGCCCCAAACTCCCTTCCGCAGGTACAATTCCCCAAACTTTGCAATGTCTTCGGAACGCAATTGCAGTCCCCACCCGCCGGTTTCAATGCCCAACGGACAGCACTCCCAATGCGGACGCTGAATCCCCAATGGCTCGAACAACCGCGGCATCAAGTAGTCAACCAAACCGCAACCGCTTACCCGGCATACCAGCGCTGACAAGACGTATGTCGCCAGGCTGTTATATACAAATGTGCTACCCGGCTCATGCACCAATTCCTCGCCGAAAAATCCACGCACCCAATTTTTCACTCCCTTGGACATCACGGCGCCAATGGGACATTCCGCGTGACCGCTCGTCATCGTCAACACGTGACGAACCGTCATCGAACGCATCCGTTCAGACGCATCATCCAAGCAACAATCGGGGAAATAGGACAGGACTGTCCGGTCAATGTCAATCAAGCCTTCCTGGACGGCAAAACCAACGGCGGAAGACGTGAAGCTCTTGCTCAAGGAAAACATCTTGTGCGTATCGTTGCCGCAAAACGGACGCCAATAGCTCTCGTGAATCAACTTTCCGTGGCGAACAACCAGAAAACTATGCAATTGATCGTTACCTTCCAAAGCGTCAAAGCGGGACAGGCAACTGAGCAACCCCGAACTATGTACACCCTCCAACTCCGGGACGCTACGCTCAAAACGACTAAGCATCAAACCTCTCCTGAAAGCAACTTCTTATCATTACCGAAAAGGCACAAAAAACAAACCCTAGCAAGTGCCGGACTTGTCTTTTGTGCCTCGGTTTTCTACTAGATACTATTGCTCGAAAGCGGCGTCAAAGGCAATGTCGCTCGCGGGGAAGTCGATCCTCCGCACAAACTCGCAGGCATCCTTCGCGCCGTATTCGCGGTTCATTCCACTGTCTTCCCACTCGACGGACAGCGGTCCTTGGTAACCGCAACGGTTCAACTCGCGCATGACTTCCTCGAAATCCACGTCGCCATGACCAGGGCTGCGGAAATCCCAGCCGCGATTCGGCTGGCCAAAGTTCAAATGGCTCGACAAAATCCCGCTCTTCCCGTCCAAAGTCACCTTCGCATCCTTGATGTGGACATGGTAGATCCTGTCAGGGAACTCGCGGATGAACTGGGCGGGATCAACACCCTGCCAAAGCAAATGGCTTGGATCGTAATTGAAGCCGAATGCAGGACGGTAGTCAAGCGCTTCCAATGCACGCTTCGCCGTGTAAAGGTCAAAAGCAATCTCAGTCGGATGAACTTCCAAGGCAAACTTGACGCCGCATTTGTCAAACTCGTCCAAGATCGGATTCCACAGTTTGGCGAATCTGGCAAATCCATCCGCGACCATCTTGTCAGACACTGGCGGGAAGCTGTAGAGCATGTGCCAAATCGGCGACCCCGTGAAGCCGTTCACAACCGAAATGCCCAGGTTCTTTGCGGCACGGGCAGCGGCCTTCATCGATGAAATCGCCCATTCGCGCTTCTTTTCGGCATTCCCGTTGCAGCTCTTGGGAAGCATGCCGAAATTGTCCGAACGGCTGTCGTCGTTAGGGTCGCTGACCAACTGTCCTGCCAGGTGGTTGCTGATAGCCCAGCACTTCAAGCCGCTCTTAGCCAGTATTGCCAGCTGAGCCTTGCAGTACTTGGGATCTTCGGCGGCCTTGAATACGTCCATGTGGTCGCCCCAGCATGCCAATTCCAAACCATCATAGCCAAAAGAGGCAATCTTCGGAGCCAACTCCGCCAAAGGCAAATCCGCCCACTGACCAGTGAATATCGTGACTGGATGTGACATCTTCTTCTCCTTTCTGATACTTTGCTGATTCCTAATTCTTCACTAAAGCCCATCCGATAATCGATACCGAAACAGGCTCCTTGACAACTAATATTAACGCTTGTACGCTTGACCGATAGAACCGCTCTGAGGCTGGCCGAAGATCAGCGAAGGCTCCTTCAGCATCACGCCCAAGCCATTGACAACCGCATGCAACGGCGAAGCCGCCACCAAGGTCATCAAACCCGTCTGCTCCTGAATCCGCTTGTCCAAGCCAGGCAACAACGAACCGCCGCCGGAAAGGCGAATCCCATTCTCGATCAAGTCGCCAGCCAACTCGGCCTTGCACTTGTCAAGCGTACGACGCACCGCGCCGATGATCTGCTCGATGGGACGATCCAACGCCGTGCGTATCTCATCCGCAGTAATCGTCATCGTGCGTGGCAAGCTGTTGCCCAACTGACCGACCTCGCGACCGCGAACCTCCATCTCCTGACGCAAATTCGCAACGGGATAAGCGCTCCCGATGGTCTTCTTGATGTTTTCGCTGGTTCGTTCACCAATGTACAGCCCATGCTGGTTCATCATGTGATCCTTGATCGCCTCGTCCATCATGTCACCGCCGTACTTGATGCTCTCGGCTTCAACAATGTGAGCGAGAGAAATGATCGCGACTTCGGACGTACCGCCGCCGATGTCAACAATCATGTTTCCAGTAGGTTCCTCGACTGGCAACTCGACCCCAATCGCACTCGCCAAGGGTTCCTCGACAAGTCGCACCTCGCGGACACCGGCCTTCTTGGCGCTGTCCTGGACGGCACGAGTCTCGACCTCGTTGACCCCGTACGGAACCGTAATCAACACGCGGGGCTGCATAAGCTTGTAGCGAGCCCGGCTCTTGTTGATGAAATACCGCATCATCTCGTCCGCGACCTCGGCATTGGCAATCACGCCGTCCTTAATCGGACGAACAGTCAGGATATTCCCGGGATTTCGACCTAGCATTTCCTTGGCGCGAGTCCCGACCGCAATCACTTTCCCGGTATCCCGGTTCAACGCGACAACACTCGGTTCCTCGAGAACAATCCCACGTCCAACGACGTACACCAACGTGTTCATCGTGCCAAGATCGATCCCAATGTCATCCGAAAAGAAATTCGAAACCTTTTTCAGAAACATACACCCTCGCTTCTATGCCAATCGCCGCTCCTTAGAAGTCCGCGGCAGTCTTGCGATTCGCCCCGTAAAATGCCCGTATCGCGTTCCACCCATCCGCAGCCGTCTCGCAGTAAGTAAACAAATCCAAATCCTCTGGTGATATCATCCCCTGCTCGACAAACATGTTCCAATTGATCAGCTTCTCCCAAAACTCCCTGCCATACAACAAGACCGGCATCCTAGCTATCTTCTTCGTCTGGATCAAGGTCAATGCCTCGAACAGCTCGTCCATCGTGCCAAAACCACCAGGGAAACACGCCAATACCTTGGCACGCTTCAGAAAATGCATCTTGCGAATGCTGAAATAGTGAAGCAAAAAGTTCAAGTCAGGGGTAATGTACTCGTTGGGATGCTGCTCGAAAGGCAGCGTGATGTTCAAAGCCGCAGATACGCCGCCCTCGTCGAACGCACCGCGATTGCCAGCTTCCATGATCCCGCCGCCACCACCTGTCAAAACAACAAACTGACGGCACGGCTCCAAATTGCGTATCTGGCACTCGTGGGTAACCATAGCCGCAAATTCACGGGCGACCTGGTAATAATGACTCGCCTGCACCAAGCGCTCGCAATGAGCTACCTGAGCACGCAACTTTGCATCGCCTGGAGATGCCGACAACTTCGCGCAAGCCTCGGCTAGACGCTGCTCGGCAACGTCAGGCGGCAAGGTGCGTGCACTGCCGAATATAACAATCGTCGACTCGATCTGATTCGCCTGAAAAACCAACTCGGGCTTCAAAAACTCCAACTCCAGACGAATTCCGCGGCAGGCGTCCGAACGCAAGAACACCAAATCCTCGTAGGCGCGAACGCCATTGGTCACTTTATATCCTTTTCCTTCAGAAATCTCATCTGGCATCTGGCAGTTTCCTCGCTCGGTTGCTTGACCTGATCACTTCACACTTGCCAACTGGCGTAAACCCACTGAGGCCTTAGTGCTCGGGACCGGGATTCATCATGCCTGGCCCGCCTGGTCCGCCATCGCCTGGCTGTGCATTCGCCTTCTCTTCCTCGATAATCGCATTCTGGCGTTCCAGGTACTCCTGGTACTTGGAGCGCGGCATCCAGCCGTACAGATCGTTGGCTTCGCCGGATTCCATCAGCTTCTTGAACTGGTTACGCTTCACGTTGATGTAGTTCTTGCGCTGGTAGATATCCTTCGCAATCTCATCGGAAAACTCAGCCTTCTTCTCGGCATAGAGCTTGTCATAAAGGTTCTTTACAAATGAAGACCTGGAGATCCAATGATCGGGATTGGGGCTGGTAAAGCGTTGGTTGTACCTGGTCCTGAACGTCTTCGCGGTCATGTCCAACAAACCCGGGTTGGGGATGTAGCCACCCTTGCGGAAGAGTTCCGGAACACGACGCTCGCGCTCGTCCATCATATAAACCTCGATTTGAGTATCATATCTTCGATTCTCGCTGGCAACGTACTCCTTGACCATCTTCTCATGGTAAACAGGGTACAAGCGAGCCAATGTCTCGTCATCCAAGTCACGGATGTTGATCGTACGACGGGGAAACACCTCGACGCGCTCAGCAGAAACACGAGACAGCTTGCCCGTAACGAGCGTGTCAGGACCGCGGCCGCCGCGAATGACGAAAGTCACATCGTCGTTGCGCTGCCACATCTTGTACTTTTCACGAGCCGCCTTTTCGAAGCCTTCCCGCTTGGAGGCGGGGAACTTGACCTTGACTTCTTCCTTGAGCTGTGCAATCAACTCCTCGTTGATCTCCTGCAGCGTCTGCTTGGGTTCCGGTTCCGGATACTTCCACTGGGGACTCAAGGGGAAATTCCTCGCCAATTCCGTGACAACGCGCTCACGAGTCACCTCTTTCGCCAGGCGCTCATTAACCATCTTCGCAATGTCAGCCTCAATCTTGCGGCGCTCTTCACGCCAGTCAACTTCCTCCTCATCATCATCGTCAGCATCTTCCGCTAAAGTCCAAGTAGGAACGCAGACAATGAATGAAAAGATAACAAGATACCATAGAAGAAGACGGCCACGGCATTTAAAAAGCTTCATCGGTAACTCCAAAGTTTGATGTTTTCTACCTACCTATTTTAATGTAATGATTGGCGAAAAAAGAAGACAACAGGGCAATTTAGCACATTCGCAACTAATTTCCAATAACATATATGCCATCTTTTAGGATTTTTCTTATTCGCCGCGAAATCGTTCCAAAAAAGTACGATCCATTGTATGGCGGCCACTCAGGGGGAAATCGTGGACCCGCGAAAGGCGACGCCAACGCTTCCCGTCAAGGGCAAATCCATTGGATTCATACAATTCGACAAGGATTTCCTCGGCCAGTTCCTCCTCCAAGCCACGCTTCTTCTCCAGGCAAGCCGCCTCATAGCGGTCGCTGACGGCCTCCCAGTTCACGGAAAGAAAAAATGCCTTCGAACGCTCGTTGGGATCCTTCGGCACATATCCATCTTCAAGCAAAGACGCCTTCAACTTCACAGGAAACTCGCGCTCGTAAACATCCTTCCTGTTCATCGCAAACACGTCACGTTGAACCCTCAGGTAGTTCCGCTTCCGCGACTCGCATTCCGCCTCCGAAAACCGGGCCAACGTGTCAGGATCGATGTCCTTCGTCGAAATCTGACCGTAATTTCCTATGCGGATCGCATCGGGAGACACGCGCTGGACCGCCCCCTTGTAAATCCGATGCGGGGGACGAATCGAACGAATCTCAACCTGGTCGCCAACCCGAATCGGACGGAACTTCTCATCCGCCTCAGAAATCAAAGCCAGCAACTGGCTATCAGGATAAGCATCGCGAGAACGTGCTTTCGCATACTCGTCGCTGCGGTGAACATGTTCGTCAAAGGAATAGCGCGGAGGAACGACTGGCCAAGAAATCCCAAGGCCAGTCGCGACAGCACGCAAGTCCAAGGCCCGGGAAACACCCTCCGCAACACGCAAATCAGCCAGTTCCTCAATCTCGTCAGCAGTCATCCGAGTCACGGATGACTGCCCAACTACAATCAGGCCAATCAACAAAAGACATCCAAATAGCCGAACTCTCGGTTCCATCGTCAGTCACCTCGCTTGCCCCACTCTCATAACGCCGACGTCAACCATCAGAAAAGTTGTCAAAATACCCCTGTACCAATACAACCGGCGTGCCCTTGTCACCAGAACCGCTGGTCAAATCACACAAGCTGCCCAGCAAATCAGTCAATTGACGAGGAGTCGTGCCAAGGGATTCTTCCTTGCCAACCAAATTCGACGTCTTCTTGCGAATCCGTTCCAAAACAGATGCCGTAACAGATGCGTTGTCACCGTCAACCTTCTGTGCCTCGTCAGCAATATACTTCAACTTCAATTCGTTCGGAGTCCCATGCAAGCCTTCAGTAAAGGCCGGAGACACGACGGGATCAGCCAACTCCCAAATCTTGCCGACGGGATCCTTGAACGCGCCGTCGCCATAGACCATAACCTCGATGGTCTTCCCCGTCTTCGCCTTGAGACGAGCCTGGATGTCCTCGACCAACGGTTGGCAATCGCGCGGGAACAACTTGACTTTCAAGTCGTCCGACTTGTTGGACCCCAGCAAGCCGTACCTGGCATTGAACCCGGCGCCCGGCTCAACGGCGCTGGTGCAAATGTCATCCAAGCCATATACGACCTCAGCGCCAGCATCCAACAACAACCGCTTGTTGCGATGACGGGTGTGAATGTCACAGGTCAAAATCTTCTTCGTAAAGGGAAGCAGTGCGCGGACATCGTTGCCGAAGTGGATCACGACCTTGTCCGGACCGATCAGTTCCTTGTACAGGTCAACGTAGTCAATCCCCGTGAACGGATGCAGGACCTTTTCGCCAAAGATGTCGCGATATTGCTTTTCGGTAAGGACATCCGAGTGCGGGTTCACGCCACCGGCCTCCATGGCATCCTCGTCCATCAGGCGGTTCCCTACCTCGTCAGAAGGATAGCTCAACAACATGTGGACACGATCCAGCCCGGCGGCAATCCCGCGCAACAAGACCGCAAAACGATTCCGACTCAAAATCGGGAACGCAATCCCGACCTCGCCGGAACCGAACTTGCCCCGAACATCTTTCGCGATTTGACCCACGGTCACGTAGTTGCCCTGGATCTTCGCCACAACAGATTCCGTGATGGCTACAACGTCGCGGTCGCGAAAAGAATACCCCTCGCTCTCACTTGAGGCCAGCAAGGCGTCAACGACCAGAGACGCTAAATCGTCGCCAGGTCGGAAAATCGGACAACGTATCCCACGGACTACAGTGCCAACTGTGCGCATCAATACAGCTCCTTAGTACTCAACTATCAGCTTTTTCCTATGCTCTAAACAGCAGGGAGAGCATTTCCCTATAGGTGTTCAAGCCATTTAGTTAATCTACAATCAAACAACCATTTTCACAAATAGTTACAACCAAAAAATCATCCGTTCCCAGGATATTTGACATAAATCATCCCGAGAACGCCTCGTGAAAGTTGAAAACCATAGATGAACCAATTATAGTAAATAGGCAAGTTTTCCGTACGAATGCGGATGTTAACAGGCATTGATCATCGACAAGGAGCAACTATGGCGTTTTACTACGATGAACCGTCCCATACCTTCAGCGAATACTTGCTGATCCCAGGCTACACGGGGCCAGACTGCATCCCCGCAAACGTGTCCCTCAACACACCTGTCGTGAAATTCAAGCGTGGCGAAAAACCATCCCTTTCGATGAACATCCCGCTGGTCTCCGCCATCATGCAGGCAGTTTCAGGCGACCGCCTGGCAGTCGCACTCGCCAGGGAAGGCGGCATCACATTCATCTATGGCAACCAAAGTATCGAAAGCGAAGCCGCAATGGTCCGTGCCGTCAAAGATTACAAGGCCGGATTCGTGACTTCGGATGCCAATGTCACACCTGACAATACCCTGGAAGACATCCTCGACCTCAAGGAAAAGTACAAGCACTCGACAGTCGGCGTTACTGACGACGGCACCCCACACGGAAAACTCCTCGGAATGGTCACCAGCAGAGACTACAGCCTCGAGAGAATTCCGGTCAAGGCAAAGGTTGCTTCCTTCATGACGCCCATTGACAAGCTGGTCACAGCAACTGAGGGCATCACACTTCCGGAAGCTTACGACCTGATCTGGGAATACAAGCTCAATACCCTCCCAGTCATCACAAAAGATGGACGCTTCGTCGCATTCGTCTTCAGGAAGGACTACGACCAGCACAAGGAAAACCCCCTCGAACTCCTGGACTCCCAACATAGGTTCATCGTTGGCGCCGGAGTCAACACAAGAGACTACGAAGAACGCATCCCCGCACTTGTAGAAGCTGAGGCGGACATTCTCTGCATCGACTCCTCGGAAGGATTCACAGAGTGGCAAAAGAGAACGATCGAATTCGTAAGGAACAAGTACGGAGATACCGTCAAGATCGGAGCCGGCAATGTGGTTGACAAGGATGGATTCAGGTTCCTCGCAGAAGCCGGGGCCGACTTTGTCAAGGTTGGAATCGGCGGCGGCTCCATCTGCATAACCCGTGAAGCAAAGGGTATCGGACGTGGACAAGCTACAGCGGTGATCGAAGTCGCAAAGGCCAGGGACGAATATTTCCAGGAAACTGGAATCTACGTGCCAATCTGCTCCGACGGCGGCATCGTGCACGACTACCACATTACCCTCGCCCTTGCAATGGGAGCTGATTTCTGCATGCTTGGACGCTATTTCGCCAGATTTGACGAATCGCCAAGCGAGATCGTCCAGATCAATGGAAACTTCATGAAAGAATATTGGGGCGAAGGCAGCGCACGCGCACAAAACGTCGCTCGCTATGGGCAAGGGCAATCAAGCAAGAACACACTATCATTCGTCGAAGGCGTCGACAGCTACGTCCCCTATGCCGGTCCACTCCATAAAAACCTGGAGGTCACCCTGGCAAAAATCCGCCATACCTTCTGCAACTGCGGCGTTTTGAGCATCCCGGAACTTCAGGAAAAGGCAAAGCTGACCCTGGTTTCCAGCGTCACCCTGGTCGAAGGCGGAGCCCACGACGTCCTGGTCAAGGACACCTACAACCACCCGAAGGGAATGTAATCCCGTCCTCCTTTCTCCCGCATTGACACTCCTTCCCGAACCTTCCGGGAAGGGGTTTTTCATTTGGCCCGTCCGACACTGTCCGACCCGTCCGCCTAGGAATGCGCCATGTTTAGCCGCTTTAGCGGCGACATCGCTTTGGGTACGGGCATCCCGGGTTCCCATACTCAAAATACCATGAAGATCATCGTTGTCATGGAGGAAACTGCTTCTTTATATGTTTTATTAGGATTTACATGGGGGATGGAAAACTCCGCGTCAAAAATCTTCTTCCCCATTCTTTCGCCTTGAGTTTTCACTCAATTGGCTTATGTTTATTAGGATAACTGTGTTTCATCTTTCAAGCTAGGGTTCAGAGCATGAAAACTATCCTCTTCATCATATCTGTTGTCGTTGCCTTCAATGCCTTCGCGCAAACCGTGCAATTGCGGAAACTCAGGCACGAGACTTTCGAACTCAAAGCATGGCCTGAAAAAAGCGATTCGCCGCGAAAACTCATCCTCGGCAACCCTAAGGGCGACAATGTGGCCATTACGCTTGAAAACAACACCGTAACTGCGCTAATCCACGATGCCACCACAGGTATCGACCAGACGATCAAAAGCGAATTCGACCCGGCACATGCCCCAATCATCATCAGGAGGCACGGGCAATGGCTGGAAATCCTCTCCAACACAAAAACCATAGCCACAACCATTTCCTATGTCAACCTCAAAGGCGATGCGACCTGCAACCAGATCGGCGAAAAACCAGCTTTCACCAACACCGAATACCAAAGACTGGAACCATTCGCCTTTGGCGACGACTTCATGCGCACCGAGGAAGAAGCCAAGCAGTGGGGCGTCTGGCAACCGATATCAGGAAACTGGAAAATCCATTCCGTAATGGAACGAATCCACGCCAATCCGGCAGCCAACATCCGGGAAGGATATATTCCGGTTCCAGACAGAAGCCCAAACCCATTCTGCCTTTCGGGCAACGCGCCGGAAGGCGAAGCGCTGATCGTTACGGGATACCCATTCTGGACAAACTACGAAGCATCGATCACCATGAAGCCTTTCATCGGATCCACTGCGGCTCTCGTCTTTGCTTTCAGGGACAAGGACAACTTCTCCAGAATCCAGTGGACGCTCGATTCGTTCTCGATCAACCCAACGCAAATCGCGCTGATCCACAGGGTTGACGGCAAGGACCTCCCACCACAGGAAACCAGGGAAATCCCAGCAAGAGCCGAAACCTGGTACAAGCTGGCAGTCAAGTTCCAACCAAAATACCTACACGTCATCGTCGATGGCACGCCGTTGCTCACCGCAGCGCATTCCCTCGCCGGAGGCAAGGTCGGACTGATGGCAAAAGGAGTCAGCGACACCTTCTTCGACGACCTGGATGTCCACACCATCCAGGAAACTCCCCTGCTCGACAGCATCCTCGCTGACGCTGTCCAACAAAATCCGCAAGCAGCAAATGCCTGGAAGGCAACGGATAGCAAACTCGTCGCAAACCCACAAAAGAATGCAACGGCGACTCTCAAGCTCGGGCGCGAATCCTGGAAACCGCAGCGAATCGCCGTCTCAATCCCATTCAAGAAAGCACAAGGGCAACAGGGAATCGCCTTCGGCAAAGACCTCGCTTGGCGAGCAATCTGGCAAGACCAAACCGTCAAGCTCATCCATCAAGACAAGACGATCCAGCAAATCCCATGCCCAGGAAACTCAAAGAAACCCCTTGACCTCGCACTCGACAACACGGAACCGGGAATCGTTACAGTCTGGACAAATGGAAGCCTCGCAATTAGAAACCCTATCGAAAAAGAACACCAAGCCGGATCCCTCGCACTTATCGCGCAAGACAAAAATGTAGAATTCCAAAACATCGTCCTTTTCCAAAAGCTCAACAGAGACTGGGAGCTCCCAGTTGATATCTCAAGATTCGCAAACGATCCATACATGCAAGGATGGGCCTCGACACGATACGCCTGGATCAAACTAGGGGACAAGACAAACAACGACTTCCCGCAAAAACGACTCTTCAACGGGGACATCTACGGCGCGTTCTCACTCGACTTCCCCCTGCAAAACAACCTCAACATCCTCTTCGGGCACGATGAGCCGACAAGCGAAAACGCCTATTGCCTAAAGTCTTCCGTCAATCCAGAAACCCTGGACGGAACCATCGAACTCCTTAAACAAGGAACATCAATCGCAAAAGCGACATTCAAGGCCAAGCAAAAGGCAGTCATCCCAGGCGTCCAAATCATCGACGAAAAAATCGGGGCACGCCCAAGAACGCCAGACACCAATACATACGGAAAACTGGCGCTTCGACGAGACGGATTCGTCATCTGGGCGACCCTCGATGAACAACCGCTCTTCAATGTCCAAGACCTAAAACCAATGATGGGACGGGCGCTGATCGCAGAAATCCCGGAACAAATGGATTTCATCCACCTGGAAATCAAACGCGAAAAATGCAGGGACTACCTCTTCGAGAAAGCGGAAGCGGACTGGTTCCAGGTCGGACGATGGGAAGTGACCAATCGATTCGCCTGCGACCCCAGATGGTCGCACCTCAATGGGGAATCCATGGGCGTCGCCGCCCTCTGGAGCAAATTCGTTGTGGATGGCGACTACACGATCGAATGTTTCGCAGGAATGAGAATGCGCCAAGGCGAACTTCTGGAAGGCGCCAGGCTATCATACCCAAGGGTCGGCGACATCAATGTGGCACTGGATGCCGACGGGTACGAACTCTTCTCAGGATACAACCTGATCCTGGTCGCATGGGACCAGGAATGGTCTGAAAAATGGACGCAATTCTGGAGGAAAGGAAAAGTCGTCAACCAAACTGACGTCGAACTGATCCCCAGAGGCCGCTACCGCGCACCAGGCTCAAGGGCGATCGAAGTCGACTACGACCCCGGTGGAAGACCCGTGCACGGAGCATGGTACGCACTCAAGATTAGGAAAAGCGGAGATCGTTTTGACGTCTGGTTCGACAATGTCCACATCCTGGACTTCATCGAAAAGGATTCGCTCAAGGCAGGACAAAGGCTTGCGCTCTGGACACAGCATAATTCAATCGTCCTGGCGCGAATGAAGGTCAACTACACCCTGCTGACCCCAAAATTCTTCGAGCCAAGGGGTGCGACAACGAAAAGCCCTCACCCGAAGCCTGAACTGGAACTGCACGGAGTCTCCGTCATCTCCTCGCCCAAAATCAACACGATCCCGATCCCATGGAACGAAGACCAAAGCGCCGAAATCTTCCTCGATGACGACAAGCCGAGAAAAGACTCCGGGCAAACATGGAACTGCGTCAACGCAAACTCGGGAGGAGACGCAGGTGTCGCCATTGACATCCAACCCTGTGATATCCATAGAATCGACAAGTTTGAATTCGACTTCAAGCCGGACAACAATGCCAAGGTCAACCTATACCTTACCTTCGCGGAAGACCCAATAACACGATACTTCATTAACCTGACAGGACCGGACTACGACGCGCCAAACATCGTCAAGCTTGACGCCAAGCTCAACATCAAGCCAAACGCCTGGAACCGCATCGAACTCGATCCGAAGCAAATCATGCTCAACAGTGTGCCCTGGAACAAAAACAAAATCCTGTCTTCCATAATGATAGGGATGCTGCACGAAGGATACCAAAACGCAGGACTCGACGCAAACCCCAAAAACGCCTCGTACAAACTCGCCAACATCAACATCAAGGCGAACTACCCCAATACTTTCACATTCAGATGGAACACACCAAAAGACGGAAAGGTCCCCCAATACTCCTATTGGTTTGACGACAACCCAAAACACGACACGCCTCCCGAAAAACAAACCGCAGGTACCGCAGAAACGACTACAACCAAGCAAACAGGAAAATACTTCCACCTGATGGCGAAAACAGAGGAAGACAAGTGGGAACACGCACTCTCCTTCCAGGTCCCCGAACCAACCCCGGTACAGCAACTCCAAATGACTATCCTCGACCCTAAACCGGCCGAAACTTGGGGCGGCAATCCAATCGTACTCAAATTTGACCAAAACACCGGCGTCATCCCGATTCTCGATACCGTTGACTTCAAGATCGGAGACCAATCGATAACCGCAAATCCGCTTAACTCTATCTTCTATCCGGAAAAGAGAACCCTGACGATCCTACCTAAATTCAATGAAGTAAAACCAGACACCCCACTCAAGGCATCGATCCAATTCACTGATTCCAGAGGAAACAAAATCGTCAAGGATTGGATCCTGACTTTCAACCCAAAACTTGACAAAACCCCGCCAGACGCACCAATCATCAAGGACTTCCATTCAGTCCTCGCGGGAAAAGCGTACCCGTGGAACAACGAAGTCGGGCCGAGTTCCTCAAGAAGCAAGGTCAATATCAACATCACCCCAAGGACAAATGTCCTGCCCATGGCGACAGTTACCAATACGATCTGCGGGACAGACGGAGGAATCAACCTTAAGCTCCCGGGATTCTCAGCCTCAAAACACCCATTCCTCGCCTTCGACTACAATATCCCAAATCCGGAAACCTACGTCGACCTGCTGATCAGCTCATCGCAAAGAAGAGCATACATGGGCATTACGGACAAGGAACAACGGAACAGATTCATCTACCTGGGCGACATACCAGACATCGTCCCGGATGGCACATGGCGAACAGCCCTCGTCGACTTCAGGCCGCATATCAACGAAATGGCCGAGGACTTCCCCAGGCAGGCCTGGAACATCACCGGAATCGAAATCGGCAACTGGAACTACTCAGGCTCACAACCGGGAAGCCAATTCAAAGTATCCAATGTCAGAATCGCAAATATCGCCACAACGCTCAATGCACCGCTGAACATAACCTGGTCGACGGTCGATCCCGCGGGAACCGACGCCTTCAGCTTCGTATGCGACAACAACCCCGATACGATCCCCGATGAGACGCCAAACTTGGATAGCCCAAAAGCAACGCTCGAAAACCTCCCGCAAGGACTCAACTACTTCCATGTCAGGGCTAGGGACAAAAATGGAAACTGGGGACCGGCCGCACATGCGATGATCTGCATCGACAACTCGATTCCGAAGATCATCGCGACCTATCCGGAAAACAACGCCAAGGACGCAGCGCGAGAAATCAAGATCACCTTCAACGAAGATTCGGGATTCATGGATTTCACCGGAACCATGCTCACAGTCAACGACAAGTCGAGATCGCTCAACAATTCAAACACGACATTCGATCCGAAAACCAAAACCCTGACCTGGAGCCTCGTCTCAGACTCAAACCTCACGGGAGGCGTACTCAAGGACGGAATGGCATTCAACGCTAGAATCAACGGAATCAAAAATGCCGCCGGACAAGAGGCGAAACCAATCGAATGGTCATGGACACTCGATTACTCCAAGGACAAAACCCCGCCAAGACAGCCTAATCTCGGCGAACTCGACTACGCCTCCTTCAGACATGTCCAGCACTTCTCAAACCCGGAAGGCAGATATTGGTCCAATAGGTATTACACAGAAACAGCAATCGTCATGGACGAACAATCCAAGTCTTATTGCATAGAACTCAAACGGGACGAGGATGACAAAAAACGATACTTCTCATATCTGACAACAAGCCCCTTCGATCCAAACCAATACCCATACATCAGATTCAAATACAAGATCAGCCCGGGGACAAAAGCAAACTTCTATCTCTATGTCAATAAGGAATGGAGAGCTGTCGTCCTGACTGGAGACAAAACATCACACCAAGTCCTCCATACGATCGAGGAGGCCAAGGACGACAATACTTGGAGAACAGCTTTCCTCGATGTCAAGCAACTCGTCGCCAAAGTCGCGCCAGACGCTCCAAATACAAGGATCAGCTACACTGGCTTCGGTGAACTCGGTGCAATGGCGCCCGCAAACTCAATACGAATCGACGACTACGCGCTCGTGCCAGTCATGCCTCCAATCCAGCTCCTCTACCTCTCTTCAACTGACGAATCCGGCATCTCAGCGTTCAATGTAAAACTCGACCAAAATGACACGCTCGACAACCTGAAACCGCTTCCGAAAATCTTTTTCAGGCGGAGGTTTGCCTTCAAGGCATTGGACAAGCCAGGACTTTGGTTCTTTGCTGCCCAGGCCGTTGACGGACCAGGTCATCTATCCGAGGCCGTGGCATTCCCATTCTATTGCGACCAACCAGCCTCCGCAGATGGACAACCCGACGGACTGGAACTGGCTCCTAATGCCGCCCCATGGAAGCATACACCGGAAAACCTCAAGCAAAAACGTACCCTCTGCATCCCAAGGGTCGCAAAAACAGACGGAGACAACACCCTCCTCTCATTCCAGTTCCTAGGCTATAGAACACCAAATACAATCATCTACAGACCATGCGGAAATCAACAACCCCCAGCTGAAATAACAGCCGATTTCCTCGTAACGACAGACGAAGACTGGACGATCAAATACGTCACACTTGACTCTGCCAACAATACGATCGCCCAATCAAAGCCAGTCAAAATCAAGCCAAACGGGCAATGGAGCCGCAAACTTAAATTCACACTGGAAAACAAACCAAATCAACCAAAGACTCCAGTTTCCTTCGGATTCATACTCAATCCGCCCGATAGATCCAAGGCACACGTCATCATCGACAACATCAGGTAACTCGCCGAGCTCGCCTTTGCTATGTCATCGCAGGCGCCAGAAGATCCCACAAAAGCTTGACCAGCAACAGGAACAGCACGACAAACAGCATCTTGCGAACCCAGCTGGAGCCAAACTTCAGGCAAAATGTCGCGCCAAGATAGCCGCCAATCATTGTTGCGACGGCAGCTGGCAGCGCAATGTCATAACGCACCGACCTATTAAAGATAAACACAGCCAACGAAGCCACGTTCGCACCCCAATTCAACACCTTGGCATTTGCGGACGCTGTCACCAAGTCATACTTCATCCAAGCTACTATGGCGACAATCAGGAACGTACCCGACCCAGGTCCGATCAACCCGTCGTACAACCCGATTCCCAAGCCAAGGCAAGCAGGAGGCAACCACAGCCCTACCCCTTCGCGCTCCTCGTCAATGCCGCTGCCGCCATCTTTAGGGACGCCGCGAAGAGCCATGTAGAATCCAACAAACGGCAAAGCGCCAACGATCAACCATTTCAGCGCACGCTCAGGCAAGGACACCGCCAATGACGCTCCCAAGCCTCCACCCACCAAGGCCAGCACTAGACCTATCAGCGCCTCGCGCCAGCGAATCGCACCACTCCGCCCATACTTGACTATCGCGATGCTCGACCCAAGGCACGCCGATAACTTGTTGCTTCCAGCGGCAACTTGCGCAGGCAAGCCAACAATCATGTACGCTGGCAAGGAAATCAACCCGCCGCCGCCAGCAATCGCATCGACGAATCCCGCCAATCCGCAAAGCACGCAGACCAGCATCACGCCAAGAAAACTCACCTCGCCGCCTACTAGCATCCCCAGCCCTCAATCGGTAACAATTCCCCGACGCCCCAATTCCATGGCACGTTGATGCCACGACTCGGCATCGCACTCGAATGCCCTGGTACGCAAGCGATACCGCAAATCGATTCCAGGAGGGATCGTAGCATTTTGAAAAGCAACGAAATAATGCTTCCTGTAGATATCCTTTCGATCCCAATAGTGGATCTTCCAGGGATATCCCTGAGGCGTTTCCACAATTGAGGTCACGGTGCCCTTCCCCAATTGACGACTGTACACGGCGCTCCATTTGACGGGAACCTCAATCCTGCCACCACCATCCCCGACGAACTCGCCGGCAATGATTTTCCCGTCCAACCCTTCTGCCAGATAATCGCTCATGGTCACCAGCCACGGATGCATGAAGTGGTAGACCAATGACATTGGCAAGTCCTCGTCGCAACGCATGGTCACAGTTTCCTCCAAGACTTCCCCGGTCAACCGCGTCTCGCAAACCAATCGCAATTTTCCGCACAGCGAACTGTGCTTCCTGAACAGAAACTCACGTCCAGTCAAAGCCAGTTCAGTCTTTCCACGTCCCAATGCGACAACGTCAACCTTTTCACCATCGCGAAGAAGCTCGACGGATTCCACAACCTCGTCCTCGTTCTCCCTATGACCGCTGCCAACAAAACCGCGCATCCCTCGGAAGGTCACCGTCGTTCCCCAATGGCTTCCAAAGGAATCCTTCCCCAATCGAACACCGCGGTAATCCAAACGATACGGAGTCCAAAACGACCGTGCCTCGAAGCGGGTGCTCAAATCGCCGCAAGTAACCACGATTGAAGGCGGCCAGGCATCCTCCTTCAATTCCTGCTCCGTCAATACGACACGTTCGACCGCCAACGCACCGGCAGCGCCGTCCTTGGACCAAAACGAAAATCGGACAACCAGATGATCAGTTCCAGCTGGATATGGACACAAACTCCCAGGACCAACCACAAGTCGACGCTCCTGCGCGTGAGGCTCTGCCCCGCATTCACCAGAAGACCAACAAGAATGCTGGACTAGACGGCGGCCTGACGAATCATTGCAGCACACGGAAAACCCAACGACGCCGCGCTCAACGCCTAAATTCCAGAAACGCGCCATGACCTCGTAGGGCTTCTCGGCGGACAAATCAACGCCTAAACGCAGCGGACGAGTCTGAAAACCTCCGTTCTTTCCCATGCCACGTACCACAGCGACGGGAATGCCATTGCGCTGCTCAAGTTCAGCACAACCCGGCACATCGGGCACACGTTGCCACGAAGACAATCCCTTCGTAAAATCAAATTCCATACCGAGGCTTCCCAAGTTCGAAAACAAGACGAACACCAAAATCCACTGCCAAACACGGATTTTCATTGCATGCATCCCCTTCTTTCCCAGGGAAACCCGGTCGAGTTTGCCATCAACCAAGCAGCACCCTGAAGGCCTTCGGCATTTCGCCATTCGTGGCGAAATAGTAGATTGCAGCCACCACGCTAGGCAAGATGGCGCCAAGAATCTCACCGGCGATCAAGCCGATCATAAATGGCTTTGCCTTGGCATAAACGCTATTGCCTCCGTACTTGATCACCAGCTTCTTGATGACCCAGCCGATGAAGAACGAACCCGCCAGCGACGGCATGTGTGGCGTGTTCCATGTTACAAACATCATCGGATGCAATGGCCACCACGTAAACCGCAAGCGAGCCGCGCTGAAGGCAAGCACCAACACCAAGCCAATCACAAGACTCCACATGCACATGCCGCTGGGAGCCATGTTCGCGAAGCGAGCCCAACCAGAAACCTCCTCAGACCGCTCCAAAACACCCTGGGCAAGCAGCTTCTGCTTCACGGCAATCGCATTGTTGAACTGCATCCTCGGAACAGCTTCCTCAGCCCAGCCCTCCCAAATCGCACTGCCGTGGTCGTACTGGAGATACAACGTCAATGGCAAGGCAACAGCCAAGCCGACAATCAAAGCGACGCCAGCCCAGAAGCTCGTCTTGCCCAAAGGCTGACGCTGACGTTCAAGCATCTTCATCGAATTCATCATGAATGGCATCAGCGACTCCCGTGGGTCGCAAATCAAGACCACGGAAATTGTTTGCATGATCAACAAGGTCTTCGGACCAAGATTCACCGATCCCAGCAAGCCCCAGATGATGCAGCACGGAAACACGTTCAACTGCAAGTGGAACAAACCCGATTCGCATACGATGCGAGCCATCACCACGTAGAAGATCACAAGCACGCTGGAGTACATGATCGCCAGCTGCCAGTCCATTCCGGCGTAAACAAGGTAGGCGGTAAACAAAACGATAAACACGATGAAGAAGCGGCAGCCCCATGTCTGAAGACCAGGCGCCTTGTCCTTGCCGCGATTTAAGCCCAATGCCGTCTTCAATACGTTCCAATAATAGTACCGTCCCGTATAGCAGATCGTCAGGAACAAGCCGACCGTACTGCCGTACAGAAGGAACATCTTGGCATTCAGGCAGGTGTACCAGTACGAGCCCTCGATCGGCTGGGTCAACGTTATTCCATATTTCACCAAGAAGCCGCAGACAATCGCCCACAACCAAGGGGCAACGGCAAACGTAAACGAAACGTCAGATGGAATCAGGAAGCAGATGCCAAGCACAGTGAAATAAATCGTCGGCCAGAACAATGACCAACCACCGCCTCGAGTAACAATCGGAAACACCTTCCCGAAACCACCAAGAGGCAGGTGCAATTGAACTCGGATCATCTGCTCGGGAAACCATACGCACAGGTAGTTGTTCAAGTGTATGCACAAAACCATTCCCAATCCAATCCAAAACGACCTGGTCCTGAACATCGTGCTGCCCCATGAATTTTGAGCGGGCAGCAACGAATCGACAAACCCGGCTATAGGGTATGGTATATGCTCGTGGCTAGACCATTGTTGATGCAAGACCGTACTTAACGCAATCATCGCAAACCACAGCAAAACGATCATTGGCGTCCAGAATACGACCGGACGACGCCACTCCTTCCAGGGAATGCTGCTGATGCTCGCGTGCTTGTCGCCTTCGCCCAAGCCAGCTGAAAAGCCATCGAGGACCGCGTCGTTGCTCTTGTAGTCGGGAAGCATCCTTTCGGGAATGTAGTCCAGGATCTTGTTCTCGCGCCAGGAAGCCTCGGTCTGCTGATATCGCACAGGCATGATCAGCGACGATGTGAACGTACGCAACAACCCCGACCCCGGAACAGGACAACTCGCCAGCGTAATCGCCATGATCACAGTCAATTCACCTGCCGTGAAGCGACGCCTTCCAAGCCAAGGATTGATCAACGCCACAAAAACAATCAGCATCCCGTAAACCGAAACGGGCATGCTGTTCCCAACCAGGAAGGTCTGACGCAATATACGGTCGTTGAAAAAACTCGCGCCGCAAACCGCCACCGCACCCAACAAGCCCAAGACAATCGAACGTACTGACATGATACCACCTGGTTGCAAACAAAAATCCTCGACCCAAACTCGACAGGCAAGGAGTGAATTAAAAAGTTAATAGCTTTGCAATATATACCCCATTCAAATTCTTTCAATTACACCAAAACCAATTTCAAACACAACAAATTATCTGTATCAGCCCGTTGCCTGCCAAACAAAACAATCAAATAGATTCGTTTTACGGTTTTGCTGATTTTTTTTGATTCCCCAAAAATATTCCATCGTCTTGAACTTAACCAAGTTACGCTTACCTTAATGAACCTACCCAACCCACTTCAAGGAGTCGCCTCATGAAAACCCAATTGGTCGCCTTGGCGCTGTGCACCTCTCTCGCCTACGCAAACCCAATCCATATCATCCAAGGCAACACGCCGAAAATCTTCCTGCAATACGACAGGAATCCGCAACTGGAGCCAATGGTCCAAAGGATCCAAAGGCTCGCCAAGGCCAAGTACGGAACAGAGCTTCCAGACGCAAAGCCGACCGACCAGCCAAAGCTCATCATCAGGCTCCAACCCAGGCTCGGCGACAAGGACTATACGATCGAAGCCAAGGGTGACGTGCTCGTCGAAGCAGGATCGCCGGATGCGCTCCAGACAGCGACCCACAGGCTCGTCACACAATTCGCCGGAGACAACGCCTGGTCAGTCCCAGCCAATACCAACATCAACTACATCTTCCAAAGGGACAGGCTTGACAACGCCAAGCTCCTGCCACCATACAAGCCTGACGAGAAAGTCCAGCTGGAACCATCAAACCCGGAAAAAACACTGCTCTCGCCAGATTGGATCAAGGAACTCGTCATCACGGAAGTCAGGCTTGAAACCAACTCGCTCGCCAGAACGATTCCCAAGGCGACTCCGATGCTCAAGCACTACGCATCGCTCGGAGTCAACGCCCTCTGGGTCGTGCCAATCTACGAAAAAGGACCGGGAGGAAACGGCTACGGAAACTGCGGATTGCATCGAATCGACCCGGAACTCGCAGAGACAAACGACCAAGACCAAGCCAGGAAAGTACTCAGGAAATTCGTCGATGACGCGCACGCAAGCAACATCCGAATCATCCTTGACCTGATTTCATGGGGAGCGATGAAAAACTCGCAGCTCGTCAAGGACAAGCCGGAATGGTTCAGCGGAACAGCATGGGGAAACGAGGCGTTCAATTGGAAGAACCAAGAATTCAGGGAATGGTACATCCAGCAAGCCGTCAAGCTCATCCTCGATTCGAACGCCGATGGATTCAGGTGCGATTGCGAACCGCACCACGGTGGATACGATACCTTCAAGGAAATCAGGAAACGACTCCTCGATAAAGGTCGGAAGATCATCCTGATCGCCGAAGACAGCAACCATAGGAAAGACGCCTTCGACATGGAGCAGGACGGTGTGCTGGACTACACGGCTTATCACCGCGGAAAAGTTTACGTCGAACCGGTCAACTTCTTCGCTGATGGCTTGATCGATATCGTCGAGGCATGCAAAACAGGAAAGGCACTCGGTCCGCACGAACACCAACGGGCAGACACGCATCTGGCAGGAACCTTCAGATTCTATCCCAATTGCATCACCAACCACGACTTCCAAAAGCGAAATGTCTGCGGAGACAGGATCAAGATCAACTACGCAGCAATCATGGCGCCGTTCATCCCAATCTGGTTCCAGGGAGACGAATTCGGACTCGATTCGCCCAGAATGGTCATCCATGGCCAAGATGTCGACTTCAATCTTGCCAATCTTCCCAAAAACGCCCATTTTATGGAAGACGTCAAAAAGGCGCTGCAAATCAGAAGAACCTACCCGAATATCTTCTCGTTCTTCCCAATCAACCATAGAGACACGAATATCGAGAAAGTCAATGTCGAAGGACTGGATGGACTGTCAGCCTACGTACGATTCGCCGAGGGAAAGGCGATCTTCATCATCCCAAACCCACATCAGGACGACTATGCAAACCTGAAAATCCAAGTCCCGACCCAATTCCAAAACGCAACAGAAGCCATCGATCTCATCAATGGACGAACGATTAAAATCGCCGGAAATGCATTCAAAACGGTCGTCCCCCCGAGACACAACGCCATATTCCTGCTCGACTACAGGTCCGCTTCCGCCAAACTCAATCCACCAAACATAGAAAACCAAAACAAAAGCAACAACATGATGTACACAGAAACAAAAAACGGAGCGACGCTCAAAGTAACAAAACAGGGAATCGAAATCACGGCTGACAACAAGACGCTCTTGAAGTCACCTGCCGAAGGACATTGGTCAATTGCAACTGGTTGGCAAAACGAAAAACCCGTTGACTGGCATCACGCAAGCATCGATTCCGTGGAAAAACTCGACGACGGATTCATCCTGCATGGCAAAATCAAGCTGCCCAACGGAGAATGCACGCTTAGGGACGCCTTCAGCTTCAAGGACAATGCCTGGCGAGCAACAAGGCGCTGGTCGTACAACGGAACAACACAGGACAATACGACCCTCTCAATCAGATTCCAGCAACCGGGCTTCGGCGCAAATCTCCTGCTCCCGGGAATCTTCTACTACGGAAATCCATCGGGAATCAAAAGCGGATGCGTCCCGCAAATCGACCGCCAGCCAGGAAGCAAGGGATTCTACGAGGAAACAAGATTCCCAGTCCCCTTCGCAATGGCGGAACAAGACGACGGCAGGACAGCCACGCTGCACACAATCCCATCGCTGGCTCCAGCACCAAAACGGCACGACCTATGGTGGTCGCTGGGAGCAGAATACCTCCAGGATTGCACTGAACTCGCCGCATACTCAGGATACGTCCATGGAAACAAAGGCGACGGCATGGTCAAGGCTACCCAGCCAGGATGGCTGCTTCTCGACAATGCATGCATCGCTCTCCATGACAACGCCATCGTGGACAAGTCATTCGCCATCCAAACACAACTGGTCACCAAAAAGGGGACAGGCTTCCTTCAACCAATGGACACGGCAATCAAACGCTGGAAACCAACGACGGTGCCAATCGACCCCCACGAACTCGTACGCAAAAAATACCGCTACGCCATGGCAAGGTACTACAAAAAAGGCGATGTCTACGGAAGCCTGTTCCACCCAACAGGAGTCAAGCCGGAAGCGATCGTCTATGGTTGGTGCGGACGCAACGAAACCTTCGGATACGCAGCTCCCATACTCGGAAAAGACTGCGGAGACCAAGATTGGGAACTAAGGGCAAGAGAATCCTACGACTTCCTGTGCAACTCGCCAATCGACCAAAACGGGTTCTGCGTACGCTACGACATCGAAACCAAAGCCTGGACGGACAGAAACTTCGTCTCCCAAGGACAAACCCTCGAAACCTTCACCGCGGCACTCCTCCTGAAAATCCAAAACAAGCAACCAATCCCGCAAAAGTGGCTCGATTTCCTCAAAAATGCGACGGACGCACTCGCCAATCGAATCCTCAAAGACGATTGGAAACCAGTATCGACCAACGAGGCCTTCCTGGGAGCGCCGCTGGCAAACGCAGCAAGGATACTCAAGAACGACAAGCTCAAGCAAGCAGCAATCAAACTTGCCGACAACTACATGGAACGGCACCTCAGCATGATGGAGCCCTACTGGGGAGGAACGCTCGATGCACGATGCGAAGACAAGGAAGGCGCAGTCGCAGCAATGACCGCATTCCACGCCGTCTGGGAAATGACGGGAGACGACAAGTACCTGAAAGCCGCTGAACACGCAACGCAAGTATTCCTCACCTACCTCCAACTCTGGGACATCCCAATGCCTCCAGGAAGACTCGCAGACAACCATTTCCTCAGCAGGGGATGGACTGCCGTCTCAGTTCAAAACATGCACCTGGACGTTTACGGTGTCTTTGTCACGCCCCTCCTCTGGAAACTGGGAAAGGCGCTCAACAGAAAGGATTGGCAACAACTCGCGATCCCAATGTTCGCCAATTGCGGACAGCTCCTCGATCCGTACGGCAGCCAAGGCGAGCAAATCCAACAGACCAACTACGCCCAAAGACCGCCTTTCGAACCCGTTGGCGTACTGAGAGGCGGATACGCAGAACAATGGACTGTCTTCTGGATCACAGCCTCATTCCTCAATGCGGCAGCGCAATTCAAAGAACTCGGAGTCGAACTCGAACAAGGGAAGTGATATAACCCAAAAGAAAGCAGTTGAGACCATGACAACCTAAGTACGGGCACCCGGGGTGCTCGTACTCAAGGCGATGCAACAGTAAACCAGCTAAAAAGTAACGCATCCCTAGTCAAACAGGTGGACAGGTTGGACAAAACTACATAACGTATTACGCAAATCATGGCGACAAGTCCGAGTTATCGTCCTTGCCTGGTCCGTGGTTTCGCCCGTATGGATTGCGGACGGTCGGTTCGCGCCAAAGACTTTGCGCCGCAGGCGCCCAACTATGCTTAACCCCGGGCTTCAGCCCGGGGATAGGATGCCCCCACGCCGGGCGCCTTGTAAAGGCGCCTGGAGTTTGGCAAAACTCCGGGGGGGGGGACCTAAAAATGAAAAAAGTCGAATTTTATATTTGAAGTTCGACATACCTTAATTACATTAATGCACAAGCCGCATTATGCGGAGATAAAACCCACACCCAGAGGTGCATGATGTCAGAGGAAATCAGCCGAGAAATCATTCTAGATGTATTGGAATCAATGCTTAGCTCCGGTCTTCGCGCCGTCCGCGAAACAAAGCGCGCCGCCGGCGCATCGCCGCTGCGTTCCCGCGGACCCAGAAAAAAGTCGAACATTAAATTAGTTGAAGACATACTTAAATCAGCCAACGAGCCGCTCCATGTCGACGACATCATCGCCCGTGCGGAAGCCGACTTCGGCGTGCATCTCCGCCGCGAATCCATCGTCTCGGCGCTAACCAAGAAAGTCCTGGAAGGCAGGATCTTCCGCCGGACCGGCCGCAACGTGTTCGCCCTGCTTGAGACCGAAGGGAGGTGACGGCCATGGAAGACGCTGCCCTTCTCCCGCATCTTATGAATTTAATTTCCGCCGCGGGCCCGGCGATCAGGGACTCCCGCGTCAGGACGAAGCTCGAACCGCTGGTGCTCGGGACGCTTTGCGGCGACAGCCCCAAGACGATCACCAGCATCCTCGAGTTCGATGCCGAGCGCGGAAACCGGGACAACAGCCTGGACGACTGGAGCGCCTTCTACCGCTTCTTTTCACAGTCGTCCTGGGAGCTGGAGGAATTTTTCGGCATTGTCTTTTCTTGCGCGATGTCGTTTTGCAAGGAAGGCGACCCGGTCAGGATCCTCGTCGACGACACGCTGCTGCGCAAGACCGGGAAAAGGATCCCCGGAGCCGCCTACGCACGGGATCCGCTAAGCCCGCCGTTCAACACGAACTTGGTATGGGGGCAGAGGATGATCTGCATTTCGCTGCTGGTCAGGGCGTCCCCGACCGCCTCCTATCGCGCCATCCCCATTTGTTTCCTGCTGAAGCCGCCGGTGCGCCCGCCGAAGAACGCCACCGACGAGGAGCGCCAGGAATTCAAGGAGCTCAAGAAGAAGAACAACATGAGCGTTGCCGGGCGGCAGATGCTCGACTGGGTGCGCAAGCGCCTTGACGCCATGCCCGGGGGCAGCGCCAGGCGCCTGTTCGTGGCCGCCGACGGCAGCTTTGCCAACCGGACGTTCCTGGAGAAGCCTCCGCACGACACGGTCATAGTCGCCAGGTGCCGCGACGACCTCAACCTCAGGAGGCCAATCGACCCGGACAAGAAGGTCGGCAAGCGAAAATACGGCGGCAGGTTGCCCACCCCCAGGCAGATCAACCAGGACGCGGCCTTCCCGGAGAAGGAGCTTGCGACGGGAGTCAAGCACCAGAAGGCGACGGTAAGGTACAAGGCGGTGGATGGGATCAGATGGCCGACGGCGCTGAAGGACCAGCCCTGCGGCATCCTCACCGTCAAGGGGCAGTACTTCAACAAGGGGGGAAGCGCCAGAATACAAGGCCGGCGTATTTGATTGTAACCGGAGACTACGACAGCGCGGACATGGAGGACATCCTGGAGACCTACCTGCTGCGATGGGAAATCGAAGTGGGCTTCCGGGACCGGAAAAACGGGCTTGGCATTGGCAAGGCCCAGGTGTGGAACAAAAATTCGGTGGCGAGGGCGCCGGGCTTCATGTCGGCCTGCTACTCCATGCTGTTGATGGCATCCATGAGGGCGTTCGGCGACGAAAGGGGAGAGAAGTTCGCACATCTGCCCAAATGGCGTTCGAAAACGCCGAACCGACCTTCCTTGAGAGATCTTGTCGAGCTGCTGAGAAGGGAGGTGAGAAGTGCAATTCGCACGGCGGCGTAGCAGACGCCGCCGCATGCCAGTGAAAACCTAAGCCAGTTTTTCATAATCCCCGCTCGAAATTGACCGGGGACTGCGACTTTCAAAGAGCCCAAAACTGCCAAACTCCAGGCGCCTT
>Ga0123335_1001272_pt1 | contig 41508 bp, 33 predicted proteins | sample BiotimSIPDNA_2_FD_89707 | JGI IMG/M metagenome (GOLD analysis project Ga0123335, IMG submission 89707) | Anaerobic biogas reactor microbial communites from Washington, USA - Biogas_R2 time_0 SIP DNA | ecosystem: Engineered > Bioreactor > Anaerobic > Unclassified | place: Washington, USA...
AGGTGAATATGTTGGGTACACTTCATACCGCCAATTTGTGAAAGAAGAACAATTGGCTTACAACTAGAAAAAACGACTATCATAATATTTGGTTAATCGCGCTATCGTAATGAGGCGCGATTTCTTATTTCATATTGTAGAATATTCTACGATGTATAATAAGTTGAAAGCTACTTCGGGTCATTGGGGAAAGTTGGGGAGATAAAAGATAAAAAAATATAGGATCATTTTTTTGAAACATTAAGGATAAACACTGTCATTCGAAAAATACAAACCGGCGAATTATTAAGCCATTCAGGTTTATTTTTGTCAACATAAAGACCTCTTCAGAATTTCTGTTTGAACTTGTATTCTCATCGTTTGATCTATTCCCTATAATTTCTTAGCTACGTTGCGTTGAATCTGATAAGGGAAAAAAGTTGTTAATTCCCATCTGAATAATCTTGTATTCATCAAATGTTGTCAAAAAAAAGCTGCTTTGCCTTAATCCGATTTTGGTTATCGTGCTTCAGCAAAACAGCTTTCATTCAGTAAAAAATCTTGAGAAGAATATGTTTATACTTTTTATTCAACTCACTATAAAAGGGTTAAAAAATATCATTTGTAATCTTTGTTCCTAATGGTTGCCAAGTATTCTGTTATAAAGTTGTAATGAATTCTTGTGCAAAACTGAAGAAATGTTTTCTGTAAAAGTTGGAATTTCACTGCATTGCTGAAATGTTGACAATTGTTTAGCACCATTAAAAAATTGGAATTTGGCTTTGAAATGAGCCTTAATGGAAGGTCGCCCTCTGTTTTTGTCGGGATGGTTGCTGATCCAGGGGTGATGCCTTTATCGTTAATATTTCCAATTATTTCACTATTATTCCTAGCACTGAAATTCGCAGAACTTTCTTGTTGCATGTTGTTCAACAAAACCATAGTTAGTATCATAAGCAAAAAGCCTATGACCTTTATTCTGATTCTGTTTTTGCGCGACAATTTCATATTATTATTTTTCAGCGACGAAAAGTAATAATTTTTATCGTTTTATTTCAATTTTTTTAGTCATTGTAGAATCTTCTGTTTGAACTTGTCCGTGTGATTTAAAGGCAAGGCAAAGAAGTAGTATGGTAAAAACAAATACAGCTTCACCACTTTTAATAAATAAATAATTTCTGGTCTTCATTCTGATCTATGTTATGAATAGCAATGTTGAAATTACTTGATTTTCTAAAAACAACATTGGGACAAATCCATCAGAAGTAGGGTGAATATTCTATCATTTTGATGGTTAGAATGAGCCGATTTTGATAATGTTGTATTGTAAGAATTATTTTATTTTTTTAATTCGGAGATAATTCCATGAACAATAGGGCATACTTCGCAATTTTTGAGCGTGAGTTTTAATATTTGTCGCATATTCCTCCGGTCGGTATGCGGGTATTCACGACAAGCCTTTGGTCGGCTTTCATATGCCATACAATAATTGTCGGACATAAGAAAAGGGCAGGGGGTTTGGTTGAAAACGTAGTCCTTATCACAATCGATATGTAGATATTGATCGATGAAGGCCGATGGTTTCATTCGAAAATGGCGTGCCAGCCTGTCGATATCTTTTTCGGTAACAATGGGACTAATTGTTTTGCAGCAGTTAGCACAGACTAAGCAGTCGAACTGTTGAAAAGCTTCTTCGTGGAGTGGGTGAAATAATTGATCAACAGCAGGTTCTTTCATTTTGCGAAGTTGATCGGCAAGGCGTTTGTTTTTCTTATCCTCAAGCCTCGATAGAGCTTTCAATTCGTCACTCGAACGGTATTGGATCGGGTCCATTGTTGTGTCTTACTAGTTTAAATTGAGCAATAAACAATCCTCCAATGACAAGCATAATGCCGAAAATTTTTTGAGCAGTTAATTGTTCATCGAGGATGAACCATGCGAAAAGGGCCGTGAAGACGGGTATTGCGTTGGCAAACATGTTCGATTTAGTTATGCCTAAATGACGGATACTATAGGTGTACAAGATGAAGGCGAGGGTTGATGCAAAAAGACTTAGTTCGCCAATGGCAAGCATCGCTGCCGGGTCGAAAGGGGTTTCAAAAAACTTATCTTTTTCGAAGATTAACCACAATGGCAGAAAGTATAGTGCTCCTATAGTGTTTTGAAACAGTATGATAGAGATGTTATTCATTCGATCTGAGATGCGATGCAAAACAACGGAATACCCGATCGCCGAAAAAACAGCACTGAACTGGAGCAGCACTCCTATGGGTGAGGCGGTTATGCCAACCCCTAGTTGATAAATCACTAAGGTAACACCGATAAACGACAAGCCTATTCCAATAACGTTCTGAAAACTAACTTTTTCCCGATAAAATAAATAAGCTGCAACAGGAGCGAAAAGTGGAATTGTTGCTATGATCACCGAGGCAACTACAGGCGAAATATATTGTAGCCCGTAACTTTCGCCCATGAAATACAAAAAAGGTTCACAGAACGCTAATAGCAATAAGTATCCAAAATCCTTTTTGTCGGGTAGCACAAGGCGCTTTGCAACGCGAGCGTAAGGATACAGCAGCAGTGCTGAAATTATCAGTCGGAATAGTACTATTGTAAGTGGTCCATAGCTTGCATTGGCAACTTTAAACCAAACAAACGAAAGGGAAAAGAATAGCATGGCCAGGATGACCGACAGATAGAGCCGTAACGGATTTTGTTTTTCCATAGTGAATGTTGATGCGCAAATGTAGATATTTTCTTGCTTAAGGTGAATTCAAATACAATAGGAACAGAATGTGATATAATGATTTCTTGAACAGGTCCAGTCTTCTATCGTTTAGTTGTACCTAATACAGTAATTTTTTTGGGTTTAATCATTTGGTTATTACAAGCTTTTGTTGTGTATAAATAAAAAACCTGCGTTGCAAGCAGCGCAGGTTCAAGGGGTTAATGTATGGAGTAATGATTTAAAAAAGTCCCATTTTTATGGTTATACCTGCCGAATAATTTTGGAGTGCTGTTGCTGAAATACCCTCAATGTTGAGCTTTGATGTAAAGCGGTAACCACCATATAGCGCCAATCTGAACCATCGGGTAAGATTAAGTTCAAGTTCGGCTTGTGGCTCAACTACCCAGAAGAAATCGTCAACCATATAGGTCGAGAAGTAAGTGTAGTCGGAAAAATTGCCTGCTGCACCAACACCAATTAATACTGGAAACGAAAGATGTACTGGTTTTAGTGGGAGCAGGATAGGCTCGAGTATGATGCCTGCATATCCTCCTGCAAGGTTTACTTCGTCGTTGTTCTGCAAAACATCATCCGACGTGAATTCTTCGATCTGATTCATGAAAGCGGTTCCTCCAATTCCAAATGAAAAGAAGTGGTCCATGATCCAGCATCCCCGGGCCGAAGCGGTAAGAGCGTTTTTATCATCGATGGGTGAATAACCAACCGAGAATGCACCATAGAAACCATCATTCTTTTCTTTTGAAAAAACGGTTTTAATTTGGTTTTTCTCGAAAATGCTGTCTCCACTGATCGTCATGCTTTCCTGAGCAAGCAAACATGTGGTAAACGTTAAGATTATTAGGCTAGTTAACAATGTTTTCATGATTATATCTTTGTTTAATTGATTCATGGTTAGAAGTGGTAAACTGCACAAATGCCAAAATCGAATATTACCGGGTTGAAGATTTTTTTCCCCCAGATGTCGAAATACGGCTTCACTTCGCAAAGCAGTGAAACCGGAGCCCTTTCGAAATCATACGACAAACCAATAAGCCCGTCGAGCCCTAATGCTGGTGATGTAACATCTTCCCAATAATACCCGTGTTCAATATCTTGTTTGTACTGAACCCATTTGACATAGCCGGCATGGGCTCCGAAACCATAATAGAAGGATAGATACTTTGGTATTTTGTCACTTTTGTAATGTTGATAATATTTCATGGCGGTAACTTGCCGGCCTTCTTCGCGCCAGGTAAGCATAAACCGGTAAGTAGAAAGGTCTTCGTTTAGCACGTCGAAAAAGATACCGTTTGAGCCGCCATACCTTAACCCGACCGATCGTTCAAATTTTTGGGCAGCCATCGGTTGTGTCAAGAAAAGGATAAATATGAGAGTGAGTAGATTTTTCATCAGTTGCGTTCAATTAATATTTCTATTTGTTGTAACTGCTTTCGTTTATACTTTGCCGCGCTTGTGTTGGTGCAGCAAGTTGATGTTAGTTAGTTGTCGTTGATGAGCGAGCCTGAGCCGAACTCTTTAAAATTGATTGCAGGATTGCCAATATAATAAATGTTGCCACTTCCATCAATCCTGGCCACGAGTGATTCTGAAACATTTACATAGATATAACCCGAACCCTCAATGTCAATTTCGGCTTTTTTAACCGGAAAGTCGTAGGCTTTGATTTTTCCCGAGCCTTCATTAATGAATTTAACTTCGTCGGCACTACCGATGAGTTTGGCCGAGCCAGAACCTGAAATTGTTACCGAAGCAAAATCGCAGTCGGGTGCTTCGAGAGCAATAGATCCTGATCCTGAGATGGTTGTGTTTATTATGTCGCAATCTCCGAAAATATCCATTGTTCCCGAACCAGAGATCTCTGATTCGAACTCTTTTCCATAAAAGTTGGTGTAGATATTTCCCGATCCGCTGATAATTATCTCGCCTTTTTCGGCAGCCAACGAATCGCATGTTATATTACCTGAGCCCGCAAGGTCTATTTTTTCAACATAAGGCCCTGTAATATATATATCGATATCTTCGTTGAGCATTATGCTGATGTGAGAAGCGAATTTTATGTCGAGTTTCTTGTTGAAAACTGCTGTTTCGATGTATGGCATAATGTTCGATTCGCATTTTATCCGTACACTGTTCGAGTCGGCTTGGGTGAAAAAGACATTGAAACTACCGTCAACATAGATTTGTTCGAATGCTGGAATTGTCCGTGTTTCTTCAATAAATGTTCCGTTACCTTCAATGATAATACCCGAATGGCAACTGCAGAAAAAAGCTAGTGCAATTGCCAGTAATGCGATAAGTTTACTTGTTGTTTTCATAATGGCTTGTGCGTATTTGTGTTAAAAATAGTGTTCTCTTAGCGTTTAATAATTGTTATGTCACCTGAATTACTTTTTACGATCAGTTTTGGCTGTTCAATTTTTATGTCACCTGTACGGCCCAGATATCGGTAAAGTTTCTCAGCCTGATCAATTTGCTCTTTCTTGTCGATTTTCGACGAGAAAGGTAGGTTTACTTCTTTGTTGCTGGTTATATCGAAGTTAATATCTGCTTTCTTGTCGAATGTCAGGTTTATTTTCGAAGAGCGAGAATCGATGTAAATGGATTCAAATGTGCTTTTTATGTTTTCAATGGCAATGTCACCATAGGTCATCCGTACATCTGATTTGTTATGGAACTCGGTTATTTCGAAGTCTGTCCAGCTCGATGTGGTTTCGAAATCGTTGATCATTCGTATCCGGTATGTGTCACGGCTCGAATTGGCAGACAGTTGTTCAACCTCGGTAATGGTAATGTCGCTGGTTTTACTCGTGATGCGAATTTTTCGTGCTGAAGCAAGGTTCAGTTTGCCGTAATATACCTCAAGTACTCCGGAATCGATCGTATTGATAAAGGCATCGCCGAAGTTGATTTTAATATTGGCATACCCGGAGAGGTCGTTGGCTTTTAATTTACCGTTGGCCATATCAATACTTATATCTCCCTTGTAGTCATATAGATAAATGTTCCCAAATTTATTGTTTATTCTCAGATCCAGATAATCGGGCATTTTTACCTTCATGTTGATTTCTACCTGGGTGTCTCCCATTCCAACATTTTCTTTCAGCTTTGTAAATTCGCTCATGATTACATTTCGCGAATCGCCAATTATGGTGCCAATGACCACGTAGTGCCCCGATTGGGTTAGTTCGAAGCTGATCCCGTTCATTTTCTTCTTTAACTTATCCCGGCTTTTTTCTGAGACCTGGACAAAGATTTCAACCAGTACCGAATCCTTATTCCATGTTTCGATGCTGATATCACCATATTTATTGCTGATATCAATTATGGAATTCTTATTGATTTTAAATAACTTCGACAACTGCCTCGATTCGGTAACCTGCCCCGATGCTTTACTGGGAATTAGGGTTACTGCCAACATCGCAATCAATAACGACCCGATAATATGTGTTACTACTTTTCTCATTTCGATAGCTTTAGCAGTTTATTTGATTTAAAACCCTGTCGACCATTTCAAGCCGTTGCCGATTGTTTTGTATCATTGCTTCGATTACTTCTCTGTTATAGAGGTTGTCTTCAAGGTCGTTTTCCAATTCTTTATACATTTTTTCGAGTTCAAAAAGATCGGTTTCAATATCCATTTTTAGCTCTGGATATACTTTATAGCACTTTTCTATTTCGTCGATTTTTGAAGAAACTTTTGAAGCATAAAAAGCTTCAGTTTCGAGCAGGTTTCGCATTTCTGGATCCGATACAGAAGCATATTTTCTGAAATCGGTTTCTCCTTTATTGAGCATAAATGTTCCGATGAGAGCTAAAAGCAACACAGCAGCAGCAGCTACGGAAATTGTGAAAAACTTGGTTTTCCTTTTCCCCGTCGTTTTATCGAGTTGAAATTCAATTTTATTCCATACGTCTTCCGAGGGGAGATGCAGGTCGAATTCTTCCCGATGATCCTTCATGAAATCTTCAAGTTTTTTCATATTATTGATTGTTTCTAAGTTGTTCAACAATTTGCATTTCTGTCAGTTTTGGAGAAGAATACTCCTTAATAGCTTGTTTCATAGTACTTCTCCTTTAAAATTTCACATACTTTTCGTTTTGCACGCATGAATTGCGACTTCGAGGTTGACTCTGTTATTCCCAAAATCTCTGCAATCTCAAGGTGGTCGTACCCTTCGAGCAGGTAAAGTGAGAATACAATGCGTCCACCCTCGGGTAACTGTTCCAGTGCCTTCTGAATATCCTGCACCGTAAGTGGCAATTCTTCCTCATCTTCATCCATTACATCTTTGTAATAGTACATATCCTCAGTGAGCAACAAATCAACTTTTCTTTTGTTGATAGCGTTGATACAGGTGTTGATCACTATTCGCTTAAGCCATGCCCCAAATGTTGATTCGTAACGAAACGATTCTAATTTGGCAAATGCTTGTACAAAAGCTTCTTGTAGTATATCTTCTGCATCCTCGCGATTGTTCATCATTCGGTAACAAATGTTGAACATGGCGCGGGCGTATAGCTCGTACAACTGCCGCCGGGCTCGGTTATCGCCCTTTTTGCTGGCTTCAATTAGCTTCTGGTGTATGTCTGTCGGTGTTCCCAAAATTCAAATTTCAAAAATAGAGACAATGCGATTTGAAAAGGGTTGCATATATTGATGAAAAAAGTGATTTTTTTTTCCTTTTTTTATTTTCTCTGGTTCCTTTCTGGGAAAGGCTTATTCTATAAGGCAAACAGTCCAAAAGTAATAAGTTTTAGTTTGATCAATGCAGCATGTTTATTTTTTCTGATGAACTATCAAGGCATAATTAACTATTTTAAAGATGGGCAGATTATCGATTTAGGTAACAGACAATTAGAAGTAGTATATACTCCGGGCCATACAATGGGGTCAACTACGTTTATTGATTAAAAAGCAGGTTATGGGTTTAGTGGAGATTCATTTGGAACAGGGCTGTTGTTGTTATCTGTTAATTTCTCAACGTTTATCGCATCATGCGAAAAAATTATTGACATTATGAAGACAGACAATATTAAGTATTTATATCCAGGTTATTACAATAATAATAGTGTGGAAACTCTATTTAAAATTGAAGATATGCTGACTTTAAGTAGAAATGTTATGTCTGGCAAGATAAAAGCAAGTTCAAATCCCGATAATACATTTGGATTGAAGCTATTAGTTGAGGGTAATGGTTATAATATAACATTTAATGACTCGGCGCTTAAGTGAGCAATTAGTCATTTTTCCATGATTCATTGAACACATAGAGGCACTTTGTAGCTTATTCAATAGGATAATGCGCAAATTATGTTTTTTTCTTTTTTTGAGGCTTTTTTGAAAGGGACTCAAGTTTATCATCTGATTATTCTGTAATTTTAGGAACAGATTAACAAATCCACATATTCAGTTTACTTATTTTCGTAGTGATTTTGAATTTTACCGAACTCTTACAATATTTTTTGCAGGCTGATGGAATAACGTAAAATATACAATATGCAATAATTCAGGTTTCTAAGAGTTTTTTGTTATTGGTAAAGCAACCTTATATAATAGAATGATGAATAAATTAAATTATTTTTTTCGCGCAGGTGTTTTGGCTACAATAGCCATAATATCTTTCGCATGCAGCTCTCCTGTTGAAACATACCAAGGACCTGTGAAAGACAAGAGTTTTTATGGGCCTCAGGCTCAAGTGTATGAACTGCCCAGCGTGCCGGGGAAAATCTATTATGTTTCGCCTGACGCCGATGTAAATGCAGATGGATTAAGCATTGAAACCCCAACAACTATCGAAGTGGCAATTTCAAAAGTTGTTTCGGGCGATGCCATTGTAATGCGTGGGGGAGTATATCGTACGGGTAATTTGACATTTAATCAGGGAATTACAATTCAGCCCTATCGCGACGAACAGCCAGTATTAAACGGTACATTAATTGCCGCTGACTGGAGCAAAACTGCTGATGGCGCTTGGGTTACCAAGTGGGATTATTTATTCCCCGGCGCTCCTGAAAGCTGGTGGAACCGCCAACACGAAGAGAAATTCACCCCTCTTCACAGGTTCAATAACGATGGGATTTTTGTTGATGGAAAATTCCTTGAATCGGTTGCTTCTAAAAAAGATGTGGTTGAAGGAACATATTTTGTTGATTATAACACTAAAGAAATATATATTGGAACAGATCCTACTGGAAAAACCGTTGAGATCACTGCTTTTAGAAAAGCCATTATGCGCACTATTGCCGATGTTCATGGCAAGAAATCTGATGGACGTGGGCCCGTAATCAAAGGTCTTATCATTACTCAGTACCCCGATACTATGGTTCATATTGATGGGTATTATCCACAGAAGGTTTCTTCTGAAACAGAGCATGGAAAAGATGTGATTGGTACCGTTTTCGAAAATTGTACATTCTCAAAATGTTTTAGAATTGGTGTATTTGCGATAGGCGACAGTATGGTAATGCGTAATTGCAAAATTATCGATACCAATACAGAAGGTCTTTATCTTGTTGCTTCATCAGATGTGCTCCTCGAACGGAATATATTTGCAAACAATAACATCGAACGCTGGACTGGTTTTTATCCCTCATCGGTAAAGATTTTTAATCAAACTCACCGGGTTGTATGCCGCAATAATCTTATTATCGATCAGCCAAATTCAAACGGTCTTTGGTACGATGTTGGTAACCGCGATGGCGTTTTTGTCAATAATTGGGTCGAAAATATAGGTAATGTACAGAAATTCAAAGAAAAGGAACAAATTTGGTCTAACTTTAGTGGCTTTTTCTATGAAATTTCAAGTCATGCAATTTGTGCAGGAAATGTTTTCCTTAATTGCGAACAGGGCGCATTTGTGCTCAATAGTGCCAATGTTCAGCTTTGGAACAATACGTTTGTAAACAGTACTGCCAGTTTTGGCCGTAATAGCCGTGGCGACGGTAATGATCATTTTGGCTGGCATATTAATACAGCTCCCGGAGTCGATGCACGCGAAAATCATATTCTGAAAAACAATTTGTTCTATATGCAAAAAGACTTATCGCGTAATTCATGGTCGGCATGGCAACCGGCCGATATGTGCGAACGGCTCAATAAGTCAACACTTACTGCAGAAAACAATAATTTCTATGTGTATGAAGCTGACGAGTTGGAAAATGGACTGATTCTATGGAGTCCTGCCAAGGCCGAAAAGTGTACTGATACCCTTAGCACCCCGGAAGAGCTTACTGCTCTTTATCCCGAATTCTCAACAGAAAGCAAACTTTTTAAAGGAATTTCAACTCCTTTTCTTACAAATGTTAGTGCTAACGATTTTTCACTTAATGCCGAGAGTGCAGGAAAACTAAAAGCTGCAATTCTGCCCGAAGAGATAATCAAGGTGATGAATGTCAGCGATAAAAAAGCTTCTTTTGTTGGGGCATATATGCCTGAATAGTTGTAATCGATGATAATAGGAAAAGTGTTTCAACAAATAGTTGGAGCACTTTTTTTTAGTATTTATTTGTTTCGTTGTAGCGAAAACCAGATCCCGGGGACACACAAAACGGCAAACAGCATGAAGCTAATTCTCATGCTTTTCAGGTAAAGATCAGTAGTCTCGGGGCTTATTTGTTGGTCTTTCAACAGCATAGAAATAAATATTGTGGCAGTCATCATGCTTAGTGTTTGACCAAAAACCCGCATGGTAGCACTAGTTCCCGATGCTATTCCGTACTCCAGTTTACTTACCGATCCCATTATTGCGTTCGTGTTTGGCGATGAGAATAAGCCAAAGCCAAGTCCCAGCATCACCAATACTGAAATGATATAAAATAACGAGGTGTCTTTGTCCAGCATTGAAAACAGGAAAAGACAAGCAAGCGTTATTATCATTCCTGCTGAAGAGAGGATGCCCGGCCTGGTTTTATCTGACATGCGACCTGTCAATGGGGCCGAAATGGCCATCATAATAGGTTGGGCTACAAGTATTAACCCTGCATCTCTCGGAGTTAGTCCTTTGGATATCTGTAAATATAAGCTGAGCAAAAATCCTATTCCCGATGTTGCGGTGTAGTGAATAAGGGCTGCCAAATTTGAATACGAGAACAATTTATTGGTTTTGAACAGATTAACATTAAAAATAGGCGATTGGATTCCTTTCTCGTACCTGAGGAAAATAATGAAAAGTAATAAGCCAGTGGCAAAGAGAAAACTACCATACCCGGATAGTATTTTGCCTCCACCGTAAACAATTCCGACTATGGCTACAGCATAAATAAGGCTTCCTTTCCAGTCGAAAGTTGTTTGGATCAATTCATCATCATTGTCACGCAAATTTATGTGTGCCAGTATTATGGCAACAATTGCCAGTGGAACAGAAGCAAGAAATACAAACTGCCATCCGCCAAGCTGGGTGAGCAAGCCGCCAACAAACGGGCCAACAGATAACCCCGTGTACACCGATCCAATGTTTAATCCAAGTGCAACACCTCGTCTTTCGGGCGGGTAAGCAGATGTTACAATAGCCATGCCCGTTACTTGCATCATTGCTGAACCTGCTCCTTGAATAGCACGAAAGACTATAAACGTTGGAATATTCGGACTTAATGCTGCTGCAAGAGAAGATAGTGTGAAAAGGTAAAGTCCAATTTTGAAATATTTAGCGCGTCCATTTTGATCCGATAATTTGCTCACCGGAAGTAAAATAATTGCATTCGTGAGTAAAAAGGCATTGATCGTCCAGCTTAGGAGAGTAGCACTACATCCGAAAAACTGCTGAATATCGGGTAAACTTATATTTACTCCCGATAACATAAACGGGTTCATAAACGAAGCAAACATCGTGGTGAGTAATATCGGCAGTAAACTTTTTTTTCTTCCCATCTTTCTCTCTTTTGATTTTTTAGTAGTGCAAAAATATTCAAATGAAACACCATATATACAATTGAATCATTATTTATTACGCTTTCTGTTTGAAGGTGAATGTATGTTGAACTCATTCGATGCATTATTGTGTTCGACTGAAGAATTTTCCTCAGAATTTACGGTGTTTTGTATGGTAATTTCTCGAAATTTATTTGTGCTTATGTCGAAAATTTCAAAGCCGAATATCCCGATTTTATCACAATGGTCAGGAGGATGAACCATGCAAATGCCAATAGTTTTGCCGATGTGTATAATGATTTTATTCCACATTTTGTGGATTTTTGATTGCTGATTTTGCTTCATTGGGTTGAATGTTCTCCCTTTTTTGTACTATTTTCGAACTGAATTTGAACTGGGCAGACAAACTGCCAGAATACTTAATTTCATACGAAGATGCAACAGAATTCAGGTGTCGATAATAAAGGGAATGGTGCAGATAGCTTTTTGTACTATAATTCGGCTGATTTTTTCCAACTGGTTGAATTGTTGAATGACAGCAATAGTGTGGAAAAATGTCTTCGTAATTTTTTTGATCGTTTTACATCGCTTTTTGCCCAGTTTAAACTAACAGTTACTGTTGAATACGATGATTATTGTTTCGATTCTGGAAAAAGTAAAAAGTCTGATTTGTATGTTCTCCATGAATTCACCACACCTGAAGGAAAATCTGGTAGTTTAAAGATTGGGTACGATAGAAGCAATGTTTCTGATAATTCAGTATTTATTACAGAAATAACTGCATTTCTTGAAAAAATTATTCCCGTATTAAGTGCCCGGCTCGCGGTATTTGGCTATGAAAAATTGTTGACTTTCAATAAAGAACGCCAGAAAGAGTTACAAGGCATCAATAATACAACTGAGATAATAAGGAAAAGTGGTTCACTCGACGAGCTTTTTCAGCAGATATGCTCCATGTTGCCCGAGGCGATGCAGTATCCTGCACATACCGCAGTGCGATTGGTTTATGAAGGGAAGGCTTATGTTTCAGATAATTTCAAAGAAACCCAATGGGTGCTCAAGCAAATGTTCGATACCCCCGATAATAAGTATGGTTCACTTGAAGTTTATTATCTGAAAAAATTCCCCAATGCTGGCGAAGGTCCATTCCTAAGTGAAGAGCGAAACCTGATTAACAATCTTGCAGCGCTCATTTCGGGAACCGTTTCAACAAAGGCCCTGAAAGATCTGCTTGTCCGAAATGCTGAACGGTTAAAAGAACTAAAAGGAATAAACGCTACTTCTGAAATATTAAAAAAAGGACTGCCGATACAGCAGTCGTTGAGTGAGTTGGTGAATATTCTTCCTGCTTCGTGGCAATATGTTGAGTATACAGTTGCCCGCATTAGTTATGGCGATTTAGTATTCGAAAGCCAACAATTTGAAGAAAGTCCCTGGCGGATGGCTCAAGAATTTGAGAGTCCGAAAAAACAAAAAGGCCTCATAGAAATTTTTTATACCCGGCAGTTCCCCGATGAAGACGAAGGTCCGTTTTTAAAGGAAGAACGTAACTTGCTCATTAATATAGCGAATCTTATTTCGGGTATAGCTACTCGCGAAGTTTTCAATAAATTACAACACGATAATACCGAGAGGCTTAAGGAATTGCGGGCGATTAACCAGACTTCAGTAATAATTGAAGATGGAAAACCAATTGATGAGACCCTGCAGGCTATTTGTGATATTTTGCCACAATCGTGGCAGCATCCTAAATGTACTGTGGCCCGAATACGTTTCGATGGTAAAAATTATGTGAGTAAAAATTTCAAAGAAACGATTTGGGGCCAAAAGGAATATTTTATTACTATCGACAATAAAAAGGGCTTGATTGAAATTTTTTATACTAAAGAATTTCCATTCGAGTATGAAGGCCCATTCCTCGCAGAAGAACGAAACTTGCTTGTCAACATAGGAAAACTCATCAGTGGTTATCTCAATAATTATAAAGGGCGTGAAATATACCACAAAAATGTTTTCATGTCGAATCAGATGCACAAAGCAGAGGAATATCGTAAGTCGTTGATTAGAAATAAAAAACCGCTTCAGTTATATTTTAACCAGCAAACCATCGATAAGTATGTGTACCTCGACATGATGAAGTACAAAATAAAACACATACTTTTTGTGGCCACTCTTTACGATGCATTTGTGTTGGAAAACGAAGACTCCTTCTTCGAAAAATTCATGGGCGAAATATACCAGTACAGCTTGTTTTCGCTTCCCCGTATTACAGGAGTCTCCACTGCAGAGGAAGCCCTCGAAGTGCTTGAAACTACTCAGTTTGATCTGGTAATTCTTATGGCAGGCCTCGATCGGGAAGCTCAAATAATTCTAAGTGAGAAGATTAAACAGCAAAATGAATCGTTGCCGGTATATTTGTTGTTGAACAAGAAAAGTGATATGCGTTATTACGAAGAACTGGTGCCAACCATCGGTTCTGTCGATAAGATGTTTGTTTGGAATGGTGATTCGTCCATATTTTTTTCCATTGTAAAGTCTATTGAAGACAAAGTTAATGTTGAAAATGATACGAAAATTGGGTTGGTAAGGGTTATCCTACTTATCGAAGATTCACCCCTTTATTATTCAAAATACCTCCAGATATTATACGGTATCGTCTTCGGACAAGTTCAGCAGCTGTTGCCCGAGGTCGAGAAAAACGAGCTCGACAAAATTTGCAAAATGCGTTCGAGACCAAAAATCCTTCATGCCCGAAATTGGGACGAGGCGATGATGATATTCGACAAATACCAGGATTTTATGCTTTGCGTAATCTCTGATGTAGAATTCGAGCGAAGTGGAAAGATGGATATCAACGCCGGTGTAAAGTTTATAAAATATGTAAAATCTAAAATTTCAGACTTGCCAATTATCCTTCAGTCTTCAGAAGATGAAAATGAAAATCTGGCCAAAAGGCTGAAAGTAAAATTTATAAATAAAAATTCTGAGACCTTGTTGACAGATATTCGTAAATACCTGATCAGTTATTTAGGTTTTGGAAACTTTACATTTCGCGACAAGGAAGGGAATAAAATTGGTGTGGCTAAGTCGTTACGCGATTTTGAAACTTTACTGCGCGACGTTCCTGATGAATCGTTTTATGTGCATGCACACCAAAATCAGTTTTCACTTTGGCTTATGGCTCGGGGCGAAATACAGCTTGCAAAAACGATGAATTCTCAATTGGTTGATGAAAATACTGATCTGAGGTTGGCGCGCAACGAATTTCTTGAAGCTATTCAAGCATATCGAGAAGTAAAGAAAAAAGGAAAAATTCTTCAGTTTGATGAGACATCAACCCTTGATGAGAAAAATATAGTATCGTTTGCCAGTGGTTCATTGGGGGGCAAAGGGCGTGGATTAGCATTTATTAATACCCTGATTAACAATATAGAATTTCCCGAATTAAACGGAAAAATCAACATCCTGGCTCCAATTACAGTCATTATTGGTACCGATGAATTTCAGAGTTTCATTTCGCGAAATAAGCTGATGCCTTACATAATAGATTCCGATGTTTCGTTTGAAAAGCTTAGGGAAATATTTGCGCAAGGATCATTGTCTCATTCCCTCGAAATGAAGCTTAAAGATTTTGTTTCGCAAATTGATAAACCAATTGCTGTTCGTTCGTCAAGTATTTCTGAAGACTCACTTACACAGCCATTTGCAGGTGTTTTCGATACGTATATTGTACCCAATGGCGACAGCAATAAACGGTTGGTTCTTGAAAATATTGAAACAGCTATTAAATTGGTTTTCGCTTCAATTTATTCTGATAAAGCACGGCTATATTTCCGTGCCATAAATCATAAAATTGAAGAAGAAAAGATGGCTGTAGTTATACAGGAACTTATTGGAAGTAAGTATGGAAAGCATTACTATCCACATATAAGTGGGGTTGCCCAATCGTATAACTATTACCCTATAGGGCATATGAAACCTGAAGAGGGATTTGCAGTAGCAGCCGTGGGGCTGGGATCATATGTGGTTGATGGGTGGAAAGCTTTCCGCTTTTCTCCTGTATATCCTCGCTTATCGATGTATACAGTTAAAGACTTGCTGAATAGTACTCAGGTTCAGTTTTTTGCACTCGATTGTGAACAGAATAACATCGACTTTTTGAAAGATGGGGAATTTGCTTCTTTAAAACTTTTAGACATAAGTGTTGCCGAAAATGATGGTGCGCTAAAACATTGTGTATCTGTTTACAACCGTGACAACGATAGGGTAGAGCCAGGATTAAGTGCGCGGGGGCCACGTATTGTTAATTTTGCCGACATTTTACAGTTTAACCATATTCCCTTAGCCCAAACAATTTCCTTATTGTTAAATGCTGTTAAAGAGGCTTTTGGTTCGCCTGTTGAAATTGAATGGGCAGTTAACCTCGACAGAACAAAAAATAACTTACCAACGTTTTATCTTTTACAAATTAAGCCATTGGTTGGTACTCAGTTCTTTAGCCATATTGATATCAATGCTATAGATAAGAATAAAATGCTGTTGTTTACCCGTTCTAGCCTTGGTAATGGTGAAGTAAAAGGGATTTGTGACGTGATTTATATTGACCGGGAAAAATTCAGCAAGTTGAAAACCCTTGAAATGGTTAATGAGATCGAATACCTGAATAATATTATGGTAAAAGAAAACAGGAATTACGTACTTATCGGACCAGGTCGTTGGGGGACCCGCGATCAGTTTTTAGGAATTCCAGTTATCTGGACGCAAATTTCGAATGCGAAAGTAATTGTTGAGGTCAGTTTGGAAAATTATCCACTCGACTCATCGCTTGGCTCGCATTTTTTCCATAATGTTACGTCGATGAACATAGGGTATTTTTCCATACAACACCGATCGAAGACAGATTTTATACTGTGGAATGAATTGGAAGAACAGCAAGTTATTGCTACAACAACACATTTCAAACATGTGCGTTTCGAAAAACCATTCACTGTATTAATGGATGGAATGCAGCGCACCTCTGCAATTATAAAGGGCGAAGAAGATGATTAATATTGCAATTTTTGATGAACATAGGATCGGGCTTGAAGGAACAAAACGTTTGTTCTCTGAAGTTGCCGATATTTCAGTACTTGTTGCTTGTGATAGTAAATCAGTTCTTAAGGAGAAATTAAAGGTGTTGCAGGTTCATATCTTGCTACTTACTATTCACGACATTTCGGTTAAACATCTTAATCTTATCGTTCAGCTTACTACTTTGTTCCCGAAGCTTCGTATATTGGTTATTTCGGGTATCAGTAATGAAGAGGTTATACTGAAAACGCTGAAAGCCGGGGCAAAAGGATTTCTTGGGCGAGAATCGACAGTTGGTGAGTTGCTTGAAGGTGTTTATACGCTCCGAAATGGCTACGATTACTATGGAAATTCGCTCACAAACCTTGTTTTGAACCGTTACATTAAAAACCTCAACAACCACGAGCCTGATGCCGAAAATCAACTTTCAGGCCTAAGCGACCGACAAATTGAGATCCTTAAATTTTGGGGAAAAAGTTACTCAAATCAAGAGATTGCTGATAAATTGTTTATCAGTGTAAGAACGGTCGAGTCGCATAAGAATCATATCATGCAGAAGCTAAACCTAAAAAGCACTGTCGATTTGGTTAAATTCGGCATAAAAAATAATATTATTGAAATATAATTAGCCTGAAGATTCTTTTTGTGTTCTAATTGTTTATAGACAGGCTGTTATAAATATTGGGCCAATTCATGTTAAGTCTGAAAATAATTTCTTAACATCAGCATTATCATAGTGTACGTAAAACACGTAATGAAATTGTCAGTTTGCACAGCTTTTTCCTATAATAGTACTTTTATTCCGTCGAAAATCGACATCCGCCTTACATCTTATAAAGCGGAGTGATGAGAAAATCAAAATCAGTAAAAGAATAAAGTATTATGAGCGACATTTTGGATGTAAAAGTAAATGAGTTCATGGCAAAAGTAATTGCCAAAAACCCGGGTGAAACCGAATTCCACCAAGCAGTAAAGGAAGTTGTTGAATCGCTTATGCCTTTCATCGAAGAAAACCCAAAGTACAAACAGCACAAAGTTTTGGAACGTATGGTTGAACCAGAACGTGTGATTATTTTCCGCGTGCCATGGCTCGACGACAATGGCGAAATCCAAGTTAATCGTGGCTTCCGTATTCAAATGAGCAGTGTAATTGGTCCTTTCAAAGGCGGTTTGCGATTGCACCCAACTGTTAACCTCGGTATTTTGAAATTCCTCGCTTTCGAACAAGTATTGAAAAACAGCTTAACAACACTTCCTATGGGTGGTGGTAAAGGGGGTTCAGATTTCGATCCTAAAGGTAAATCGGACAACGAAGTTATGCGTTTCTGTCAAAGCTTTATGACCGAACTTTCAAAATATATTGGTGCCGATACTGACGTTCCTGCTGGCGACATAGGTACTGGGGGTCGCGAAATTGGCTATATGTTTGGCCAGTACAAAAGGCTGCGCAACGAATTCGTAGGTGTGTTAACAGGAAAAAGCCTTGAATGGGGCGGTAGCTTAATTCGCCCTGAAGCAACTGGTTACGGTTCGGTTTACTTTGCTCAAGAAATGTTGGCAACCCGTGGTGGAAATTTGAAAGGTAAAGTTTGTACTGTTTCTGGCTCAGGGAACGTTGCTCAATATACTGTTGAAAAACTTATTCAGTTGGGAGCAAAACCAGTAACAATGTCTGACTCATCGGGTTACATTTACGACCCAGCCGGTATCGATACCGAAAAATTGGCTTGGGTTATGGAACTTAAAAATATCCGTCGTGGACGTATTTCTGAATATGCTGAAAAATTCGGTTGCGAATTTGTTGCCGGAAAAACTCCTTGGGGTGTGAAATGCGATTGCGCTTTCCCATCTGCCACTCAAAATGAAGTGAACGAAAATGATGCTAAGACGCTGATAGCCAACGGTTGTTCTCTGGTTTCAGAAGGTGCAAATATGCCTTCGACTCCGGATGCAATTGAAGTTTACATCAAGGCAAAAATACTTTACGGCCCTGGAAAAGCAGCCAATGCGGGTGGTGTTGCCACTTCAGGTCTCGAAATGACACAAAACTCGATGCGTCTTCCTTGGTCGCGCGAAGAAGTTGATGCAAAATTGCACCAAATCATGATTAATATTCACAAAACTTGCGTGAAATACGGTACCGAAGCCGATGGTTACATCAACTATGTGAAAGGTGCCAACATTGGCGGTTTCATTAAAGTAGCTGATTCGATGATCGCTCAGGGTTTAGTATAGTAATTCATCATTCTTCACATATAAGGCGTTCCATTATTGGGGCGCCTTTTTTGCTTTTTATTTCAGGTAAAGATTGCTGTCTCCGTAACTCAAGAAGCGGTACTCGTTTGTTAAGGCATGAGCGTAAATCAGTTGCCAGTCGTTGCCAACATACGCCGAAATCAATAGCAATAAAGTACTTTTGGGTTGGTGAAAATTAGTTATCAGTCCTTCAACGATCTTAAATTGATAACCTGGTACAATGATGATTTGTGTGGCCGCTTCAATGTGGTCTGCATGGTTCATATCCATGTAGCTGATTATGGCGCCAAGTGCCTCTGTTTTTTCTATATCTGAATTATTCTGATAAGGCTCCCATTGTTCTACAAACATCTCATCGGCAATGGATTTTGGGGCTTCTTTTAGTTTACAGCCGAGCCAATAAATGCTTTCAAGCGTCCTGACAGATGTGGTTCCAACTGCAATAACTTTCCCATTGTGCGACATTAGTTTTTCAACCAGCGCGCGATTGACTGAAAAATGTTCGGTGTGCATTTCGTGCCTGGCAATGGTTTCTGATTTTACAGGCTGAAATGTTCCTGCACCTACATGAAGAGTAAGTTCTGCCGTGGAAATATTACGTGTTGAAAGGGTATTCAGTACTTCATCGGTAAAATGCAGGCCTGCTGTTGGTGCGGCAACCGATCCTTTTATTTTTGAATATACCGTCTGGTAGCGGGTTTGGTCAATAGTTTCCGATTCACGGTTTAAATAGGGCGGAATGGGTATACTGCCAGCGGCATCAAGTAATTCGGCGAAAGTGAAGCGAGGGTTTTCCCATTCGAATTTTACCAATACAGTATCCCCATTATTTTCAAGTTGAGAAGCTTTTATGGCAACTGTTTCATTTCCAATGGAAACAGCATGTGTAAGTTCTCCGCTTTTCCATTTTTTTAGGTTGCCAACAATGCATTTCCAACTGCATTCTCTTGTTTGCTGAAAATTAAGGGCATAGTCAGATGGCTGGTGCGGGTCGAGAATGAAAATTTCAATCCGTGCGCCGGTTTTTTTTGTAAAATGAAGCCTTGCTCTGATTACACGGGTATTATTGAAAACCAGTAAACTGTTTTCAGGTAATAGTGACGGTAATTGTTGGAAAGTATGATCGCTGATTTTTCCGTTGTTCCAAAACAGTAATTTCGACTTGTCGCGCTGCTCAAGCGGGTATTTTGCTATGCATTCATCTGGCAGGTTGTAGTCGAATGTTTCGACAGAAATAGCTGATATTTGATGATCGGTTTTCATTTTCAGCGGCCAAAAATAGCTTTTTTGTGCGATGTTGTGGAGCCTTGCCTTAATTATAAATTATAAACTAACCCCAGGGTAATATTCATCGTTTTTATGGGAACATTGACATGGTAACCATTTAACTCAACAGCTTCGGTTCCTTTGTTCATTCGATAAAAAGTTTTATGGTCGAATGCAGTCCGTGTACTAAAATATTCACTGTTGATTTTTAATTGCATACGTTTGTTTAAACGGTAACGAAACGCAATATTTGCAGTAATAGGAAACGTAACATCAGTTTCGCCCATATTTTTAGAGAAAACAGTCCGCTCTTTTTCTTTGTCGTTGAAGTATACATTTTGGTCAGGTATCTGCACGAAATTGACTCCGGTGAAAATTCCTGCTTCTACATATAATTTGTTGATAATGATTGGGTAGTTGTATTTTACACCTACCATTGGAGAAATCCACAGCCAGTAACTAATGTCGAACTGTACACTGTCTGTTGCTTTCGTGAAATTGCTCATCTCATTTTTCAGCAACTGGATCACACTTTCCTCATTAAATGTTGTATTCATCAGATTCAGCCTTAGCGAAGCTGCCCACCGTCGATGTAACTGGTAATCGCCGTCAACAGAAAGGGTAAAGCCATCTTTTGAAAAACCACTGTTTTTAGATTCAAGATTGTTGGATGCAAATTGGCCTAGAGGAAATACTTTTCCCATCGAAACCGATGCAAAAAACTTATCTTGCGAAAAGGCTGTTTTTGAAAACAGTACTAAGACTAAGATGAAAAAGCTTATTTTCTTTGTGTATTTCATGACGATAAAGATAATTCAAGTTCAAATAAAAGTAATTTTTTTCATACTTATTCTACTTTAGTATTTATTAACAGGGATATTCATTCTTTTTAAAATATTGTTGTTTAGTTAATTGATGTTTTTATGATTTATGCTTACCCGTCTTTGGAAAAACGTTTCCAGACTGTTGTTTAATATTGGTGGCGATGGATTTTTTGTCCTTTTTTATCAAAAATCGATTGTTGATAAAACAAAAAGCCACAATGTATGGCTGAATATTAATTTTTGTAGTTTTGAGTTCTGATACCCGTTGGGGTAATTGTTTAAACCTCTTTATCCTACGCTATGATACTGAATTATATTTGGATTTGTTTTTTTCTGATTGCATTTGTAGTTGCTCTCGCGAAACTGATATTCTTTCAAGATGTTACGGTTTTTTCTGCGTTAGTAACTTCAACTTTCGATGCGGCAAAGACAGGTTTTGAGGTGTCGTTGGGCATGACAGGAGTGCTCACTTTTTGGATGGGGATAATGAAAGTTGGAGAAAAGGGTGGGGTAGTCCAGGCACTTTCACGGGCAATCGGGCCATTCTTTCAGCGCCTGTTCCCCGAACTTGGGAGAAATCATCCGGCTTATGGGGCTATTACCATGAACATTGCGGCCAACATGCTCAATCTCGACAATGCTGCAACGCCAATGGGACTGCAGGCGATGAAAGAAATGCAAGCCTCTAATCCCTCGAAAGATACTGCAAGTAATGCGCAAATCATGTTCATGGTGCTCAATGCTTCAGGGCTTACAATTATTCCAGTAACTATTATGGTTTACAGGGCACAATTGGGTGCTGCAAATCCAACAGATGTATTTATTCCTATCTTGATTGCAACTTTTTGCTCTACCTTGGCGGGACTTATTGCTGTTTCTGTTTATCAGCGAATTAACTTGCTCGACAAGGTAATTTTGAGTTGGTTAGGCGGAATGCTGGCTGTGATGATAGGTATTATTTGGTATTTCGCGTCGCTTGAGGGCGATCAGGTTCAAGTTGTTTCAAATCTTCTCAGTGGTATAATTCTGGTTTCAGTAATAATTGGCTTTATCCTGATGGCTGTGCTCCGAAAAGTCAATGTTTATGAGTCTTTTATTGAAGGGGCACAAGAAGGTTTCAGCACTGCGGTGAAAATAATTCCATATCTGATTGCTATTCTGGTAGCCATTGCCATGTTTCGGGCTTCGGGGGCAATGGATTATTTTATTGCCGGGGTGAAGTGGTGTTTCGATGTTCTCCATATTAACACCGATTTTGTTGATGCACTTCCAACTGCCTTAATGAAGCCATTGAGCGGTAGCGGAGCTCGGGGAATGATGATCGATGCCATGAAAACTCATGGTGCCGATTCCTTTGTAGGTCGTCTTGCTTCTACATTTCAAGGTTCAGCTGATACAACTTTTTATATCTTGGCTGTGTATTTTGGTTCTGTTGGAATTAAGAAAACCCGTCATGCATTGGCTTGCAGCCTTATTGCCGATTTAGTAGGTTTTATTGCTGCAATTTTTGTTGCCTATTTCTTCTTTCATTGATTCTCTATACAGCAGGCTTTTAGTTCGTTCATCATACGTTCGCCCAAATTCGATTTCTTGTCTATGTGCGATTTTATTTCTTGGACAAAACTATTGCTTTCAAAACTACCACGAACCATTTCAAAATCTGCTTGTTGTGTAGTTGCATCGTTGCTGTCTTGACCAAAACCAGTCATCGATGTTAAATTGAATTCTTTGCGGGCATCTTCATATAGCATTTGGTCAAGATCTATTACACTTTTTTTCCATCGCGACACAAGGTTCATGATATCGCAAATAGTCATTTGTTCAATGGGCTTTTGTAGTCTCCATTCCAGTAATGCAGCAGCCCATGTCCATTCGATCTCGTAGTATCTTGAATGTAACTTTTGAAACTCTTGCTGAATGGCTTGAAGATCACATAAATCTCCGTTTTCAATGGCTTCAAGAATTTTGTTGACTTCATTTTTGGGAGCAATTAAGCCCGATATATCAACCCACTCGCCTTGTCCGTCTTCACAATCAGGTCTCAACCTTTGGCGAAGGTCTTCTTCTGTTTTAAGGTTGGCTTTGAATAGCCTTGTAATTAACGAGTTGCCAAGAAATTTGTCAATCCCGATATTATAGAGCATAATTCCCCTGTTAAGCGCAGACTGCGAAATTGAAGCATTATGGAACACGTATTCCTGTGAAGTTTGACCAGAAACTTTTTTAAGGTTTTCAAGAATTTCAAGGGCTTTAACCATTTTTTGTATTGTGTAAGGGCTTAGTAGGTTAAAGTTGATGCAGTCGAGCTTGTTCGGATCTTTCCGGTTATCTCGTTTGGGCCATTTCATTGCATCGCGAATTGTACCCACGCTTCTCAAGTTGATTCCCGGCACAAGCCACGACTTGTCGTCATTTTCGATTAAATAAGAAAATGGCATGTCTGATGTGTCTGAGTTTTTATAATGGCGCCCCATAACCAGGGTAAATGGGCCAATTTTAGCAGGCCAAAGCAAATAAGAATCGGAGGTGGTTTTAGACCCGCGCTCAACAATTCCTTGATGAATAGGGCCTAGCTTGTACATGTGGTTACTTTGGTTTGAACCCGATCCTGCATTTAAAAAGGAATACATTCCGGCTATTAGCAAGGTCGATTTATGGTGGGTTACAGTAAATGGACCCGCAAATATTGAACATGCTTCGCCGTGAAACCCTTGGCAATTGGCGAAAAAGACTGAATTCTCAGCCGAGTAATTTTTACCGAGTTCACAGCCTTGGCCAACATAGCATTTGTCAATGATTACTCCTTCGATAATTGAAGTACCTGATTGTACAACAAAGTGTTTCATTATAACGTTGTTCCCAATAAAAACTGGTGCTTTTTCATTGCTAATAATTGTACCATCTTCAAGGGCGCGTGCGCCTTCAATTGTGACATGCTCGCCAAGCCAAACATTCTTTAGTGAACCACAATTAATTAAGGTCGTGTTTTTTCCTATATGACCAAATGTTGATTTTTTTGTTTCAACATAAACATTTATTATTTTTTCAAGGTTCTCAATCAAAAGGGGCCGATACCTGTATAAGGTCATAATATAGGCTATTTGTGCCGAAAGGTTGTCGCTAATCATTATTTTCCGGCCACCCGATTCATCGAGTACGGCAACTTTCTGCCCTTGTCCAAAAGTACTTGGACCTTGTGTGGCAATCATTTGCACATTGTCGATGATTACGTTTTCTTCAATTTCGCAGTTCGAAATGTGGGTTTTTATATTATTGATATAGCAATTGTCGCCAATGATAACATTGTGGAGGGTAGAGTTATTTATTCCAGATGGTTTGGAAATCCCGCCAAAAAGTTCAATGTTTTTTTCCTGCTTTCCAATTTTTATGGTACCCGAGAAATGGGTGTTGAAAATATTTTTGGGGTTGAAATTATTGGAAACCAAGATGTTATTCCATTCAGTGCAAGTGCATAATTGTTTTTCTAGTTGTTCAATTTCTAAGGAAGAGAGATTACGATAGTTCATAGTCATTTAAGTTTTAATTCAGCCAGATAATCATAATGAGGTCCGTATTCCAACAACTTGGCATCGAACCCATTTTTTGTTGCGATATCAAACAAAATTACATTATCGGCAAATAACCACGAAAAGGTTTCGCCAATAATTTTTCTATATTTCATTTTATATTCAATTTCGCCGTAATAATTGGCTGAATTAATGTCGAACAATATCGATCCGTCTTCTTCTTCATAAAGGTAAATCAGGTCTGAAGAATCGACAAGGATGGTTCCACCGGGCTCTAGTATTTTTTTCAGGTGCTTAAGTAATACTGAAAGTCCCTTTAAGTCTTTAGCAATTCCGATCCCATTCATCAGCAGTAATATCGTGTCGAATTTGCAGTGGTTAAGAGAAAGAATGTCGTTATTAATGACTTTTTTAAGGCCCCGGTGTTGCATAACATTACAACTTAATTCTGAAACATCGAGTGATGTTACATCAAATCCTTTTTCTTGCAAGTGCATCGAATGACATCCGGCGCCGGCACCAATGTCTAATATTTTGCCATGGCTATGCTTCAGTGCAAGCCTTTCGAGTAGAGGCATCTCGTTATATTTCCTGAAAAAGTAATCAGGGGGAAGTTCTTCGTCTTCAATTACATCAGATTGAACGATAACAGGAGTGTTGTCATTGTGAAAGTGATAATTGTAAATGGCTTGTCCCAGCGGGTCAAATTCGGGATTGATTGTCATTTTATTATAATGTTACCTATTGGCTTTATGCAAATTGTGCATGGGGTATTTTGGAGGCTATATCGAAAAGGAGAAAGCATGTTTTGCTTGTTTCTGAGTACATGTAAAAACCTTTGTTTTTTCCTTCAGCAATGATAAATATTCTGGCATCAGTAAATTTTCGTGCAGTATCTCTTACAAAATCGAGATTAATTCTTTCCTTATGTAGCCAAAAATTGGTATTAATATCCCCCATAAGAAGTTTCTCGCCCTTCTTTTCTGCCTCTTTGAAATAATTGCAGGCTGACTGATAATCGATTGGCCTGGCTACATTCATACTTAATGGGTTTTTTATGTGTTTAGTATAGTCGATTTTGATAGTAATAATACAAACAAGAAGGGGGTATTCCCCCCTCATGTTAAAAAAGTTATCAACATTTTTTTGAACAACCTCTCACATTAAAAACGAAAGCCCAGTGTAATTGTTGCCTGACTGTTGGTATAATTTAATTGTGCAATATTTTTACCGTTCATTGGGTCATTGGGCACCATTGCATGTACTTTGTATGCTGTACTGATGTCGCTTAGTCTATAGGCAAAATCGATGAAAAATGATTGTTGACGGTATCCAAATCCTGCAGAATAAGTATTGAAGCTATCATTTCGGTTAGCCACAGCTGTTTCTTCATAATTATCTACCCATGGGTTTCCAAGATGTTGATATCCGGCTCTGAGGAAGAAATTGTCTGTAGCACGTAGTTCAGCTCCAATACGCAAGTTGCTGGTCGATTGGTACATGTTTGCCATGACAGTATTTTTACTTGAATAATCCCAATTGTCGCCACTATCCCTGAATTTTGCATTTGCATAATTTTGCCATTCATAATCAACACTTACAATCCCTAATTTGCCAAAAAGTAACGAGGCGCTTGCAATGGTTTTGAATGGGGTTTCCAATTCAAATTGATAATCGTCGGCAGTTGATGTGTAGTTCCAATTGTTAGAATAATTATTAGTATTATCACCAACAGGCTGATCGAAGTTCGCATCAATAGTATTACTTTCCGAGCAGTTTATGGTGTAGAAATTTGGGGTATGAACTGCCAAACCTACACGCAGCATTTTGAAAGGTCTATAGATAAGGCCAGCTTTAAAGTTTACCCCGGCACCCGAATGGTTGAGGCTTGAATACATGGAATAATCTTTAAAATAGTTGCTATTTTGATAGTCGTCCGATTCGGTAAACGTACTTGACTGATAATACTCCAAGTCGAGCAAGCTTATTGATCCGCCAAAGAATAGTTTGTGGTTAACGTTCAACCCTAGTGACATAACATACTCGTCAATTCTGCCACTGGTTCGAACAGACTTGCGTTGATTGTGTGACTTTACTCCGACTTCTTTATATCCATATCCTTTGAAGTTGCCATTTTCATCGTTGATTACATAACTGGAGTAGTTTGATAGGTCATTAAAATATTTCCCTTCAAGTACTTCTTCGTTGTTATCGTAATCAATCAGCCATGTGTCGTAGGCCAGGCCTTCTTCCAGTTTGTAAAATTTGGTGGGGTCTCCAATTTTGTTGGCCATATCAGTGTAGTAGCTCAATAACGTGGTCTCGGCATTGTTGCCAACAATAGAGATGTTGTTGTTGAAATTTTTCAACCGGTTTACTCCAAAACCAAAGCTGACACTCATAATTCCGCTGGCACTTCCGGTGTTAATTACACCAACATAACTGATATTATCAAAGTTGAAGCGATACTTGTTATCAGAAGAATTTGTGCCCAGGTAGCTGGCATCTGCCCCATTTATATTTAGGGTAGGCGAGAGGGTAAATTCTCCTGAGCGGTAAAGGCCCATTCCTGCGGGGTTAATACTTGCAGAAATAAAGTCTCCACCAAGAGAGCCGAAAGCACTACCCATCGAAACTGAACGGGCTGTTCCTCCGTAATTGGTTTGAGAATATCGTAAGGCATCGAAGAAATCTTGACCGAAAGCTATATGTCCAGCCAAAATTATCAATATGGTAATAATATATCGTTTCATAGTGTTTTCAATTTTTAGTTCAACATGCTTGTCTTGAAATGGCTATCTAAATTATCTTCTGCCTCCGCTCGATGAGCTTCCGGATGAACTGCTACTTGATGAAGAACCACTGCTCGAAGAAGAACCTCCTGAACTATAGCTTCTTGATGGAGAAGGAGATGAACTTCCTGAACTGTAGCTTCTCGACGGAGAAGGAGAAGAACTACCTGAACTATAGCTTCTTGATGGAGAAGGAGATGAACTTCCAGAGCTGTAGCTTCTCGACGGGGAGGGTGAACTACTGGGGCTATAACTTCTTGATGGCGACGACGAGCTTCCTGAACTATAGCTTCTTGACGGAGTTGATGAACTACCTGAATTATAGCTTCTCGAAGGGGTAGAGGGGCTAACCGAGTTATTATTTCTCGATGGGCCAGGACTACTTTGATAACTTCGAGTTGGGCTTTGGCTATTCGACGATGGAATTTCGTAGGTTGATTTTTTTGTCTGTGATTGAATTGCCCGACTGCTGCTGCCAGATGTAGGGGTTCTGTACTTGCTTTGTTCCGATGCCGCAGGTCTGCTCGTGTTATAAGAAGCCCTAGTGTTTGTTCGAGGCTTATTATAACTCGGAGTTTCGCTTTTGCGGCTTGGCGAAGTGCTTATCCCTGATGGACTATCGCTTATGGCTTTTCGTTCGATGTTTTGACCAGGTGTACGATATGCCGGAGTTTCTGTAGCCTTGTTTGTTTCTGTGGCACGAACTGCTCCCGAGGAGTTAACTACATTTCTTCTTTTCTCGGTGAGAACTCCTCTGCTGGTACGTTCTTGTCCTGTTGTCGATGCAGATTTTTCAATTTGCATGCTTTCCCTATTTTGAGCAATGACTGTACGGCGATTTAAGTTTTCACCTGATTTGAATGCTGAACTGTTTTCTACTCCGTCGTTCGATCTTCTGTTCGACGATCCGGCAACACCTCCACCACCATAGATGGCATTGGGATTGCTCGACCTTCTCAAGTTTTGGTAACGGTCTTCTCGATCGTAATCATACCAGTGATGATTATGATGGTTTCCATAATAATACGGACTGTACCAGCCATAGTAGTCGCCATACCATGAATTATAATAGGGTGAATTCCATGAATAGTACCATGGGTCATAATACCAAGAATCCCAGTACCAAGAGTTCCATCCCCAAGAATTCCAGTAACGGCCTGAATAATAAGGATTATATCCATAACCAAAATAAAAGGATGATCTCCAGGGATTGTAATAATACGGATCGTAGAAAAATCCTATTCTGTCGGAATATGAATAATAATCATCATCCTCGAGGTAATAATTGTTAATAATATATGATTGGCCGTCATCAGAAGGGAGGTATAAACTTTCTTCAGATGAGCGGGAAATATTATCAATATTTCGAGCCTGAACTTCAGGATACCAATCGGGTTGATCATCGGCATAGATGTAGTTGTCGAGGGTTTTGTTTCCTTTGCCATCTTCACCTACTTCGGTGATTATGAGCATATCACTTTGGGTGATGCTGTCGGCACTTTTGGTAGCCGGCACTTCTTGTGTTACAGCTACGGGAGGGGTATCTCCGGGCCAGTAATATAGGTCGTCGACATACCGCCCCGTCATTTGATTGCTTGTTCCACAGGCTGTGGCGATCAAAGCGATCAGGATTACTATGATTACATTAGGTTTCATAAACTTGTCCTCCTTTGACTTTATTTATTTTATTTTTTTTGTGTTTCTTTGTACGTGCTTTTCTGCACAAAAAATGAAACAAATATTATACCAAAGAAGCTTATAATGGCGAAGGAATTAACTTCAAGGAAAGAAAATTATTCTCAGTGGTACAACGATCTGGTTATAAAGGCCGATTTAGCTGAGAATTCTGCTGTGAGAGGTTGTATGGTAATCAAACCTTATGGTTATGCAATCTGGGAAAAAATGCAGCACGAACTCGATCGTATGTTTAAAGAAACAGGCCACGTAAATGCCTATTTCCCATTATTTATCCCAAAATCGTTTTTTAGCAAAGAGGCCAGCCATGTCGAAGGTTTTGCTAAAGAATGCGCAGTGGTTACTCACTACCGTTTGAAAAACGATCCCAATGGGAAGGGTGTTGTGGTCGACCCTGATGCAAAGCTTGAGGAAGAGCTTATTGTCAGGCCTACATCTGAAACGATTATTTGGAATACCTATAAAAATTGGATTCATTCGTGGCGTGATCTTCCAATTTTGTGCAACCAATGGGCAAACGTTGTTCGCTGGGAAATGCGTACCCGTTTGTTTTTGCGGACTGCCGAGTTTTTATGGCAGGAAGGGCATACTGCCCACGCAACGAAGGAAGAGGCAATGGAAGAAACTATGAAAATGGTTAATGTATATGCCGACTTTGCTGAAAATTTTCTTGCTCTTCCGGTTATTAAAGGTCACAAATCGGAAAATGAACGTTTTGCCGGAGCTCTCGACACTCTTTGTATCGAAGCTCTGATGCAGGATGGAAAAGCCCTGCAGGCTGGAACTTCTCATTTTCTTGGTCAAAATTTCGCCAAAGCATTCGATGTGAAGTTTGCAGATAAAGAAGGAAAACTTGATTATGTTTGGGCTACATCGTGGGGCGTTTCTACCCGATTGATGGGTGCGCTTATAATGGCTCATTCCGATGATAACGGGTTGGTTCTTCCTCCAAAACTTGCTCCTTATCAAGTGGTTATTGTTCCTATATATAAAGAAATGGAACAACTTGCATCAATTAGCTCAAAAGTTGAAGGAATTATTAAAGCATTGCGCGCTAAAGGCATATCGGTGAAATACGATGATAATGATGCTAAAAAACCAGGATGGAAGTTTGCTGAATATGAGTTGAAAGGTGTTCCTGTTCGCCTGGCATTGGGCCCTCGCGATCTCGAAAATGGCACAATTGAAGTTGCCCGTCGTGATACACTTACCAAAGAGGTGGTGCCCATCGAAAATGTAGATGTATATGTCGCTGATTTGCTTGAAGAAATTCAAAAAACTATTTACAATAAGGCCTTGGAATTTAGGGCTGCTTCAACAACGTCAGTTAATACATGGGAAGAATTTAAAGAAGTATTGGTGAATAAGGGCGGATTTATCTCGGCTCATTGGGATGGCACCCCCGAAACCGAACAGAAAATTAAAGAAGAAACAAAAGCTACTATTCGTTGTATTCCACTCGATGCTGTTGAGGAGGAAGGAAAATGTATTTATTCCGGAAAACCTTCGAAGTGCAGGGTGTTGTTTGCTATTGCTTATTAGTTTTTTAGGTTTCGATATATAAAAAAGTAAGTCCCGGAAATTTTCCGGGACTTACTTTTTTATTTGATTACCTTAATGGTTCTTTCCTGTTTTCCGTCGCTTACTTTTAACATGTATGCTCCTCTGCTCAAGTCTGATGTATTTATTTTATCAGTTATTCCATTAGCCTTCACTTTTTTGAACACTTTTCCTTCGAGGTCTGAGATGGTAATCTCATACGTTTTGCCCTTCTCTCCCTCAAAAGAAATATTTAGATATTCGTTGAATGGAACAGGGTAAGCTCTAATTTCCCCTCGTGTGAATTCATCAGCACTTACTGGGAGTGATAAAAAGCTTTCGGGGTTTCCCTCGCCTCCGGCAATAGAGTATGTTTCGAACCCTGGTTCTCCCTGATAATCGAAGACTGCAACCCAATAGGTTGTGTTTGGTGAGAGGCCCGTAACTTCAACACTAGTTCCAGTTCCATTGTAGATACAATACCAGGTGCCAATTGCTGAACCTTTTTTGTATTCAGCATTTGCTGTGTATGTTGTCCAGTTGAATGGAGTCAATAGTTGTACAATCGATTCGGAGATGAAAACAACCCTTTTTATTGTTGACGTATTAGAAGATTCTGGAACTGCATTTAGTATTCTAACGCCGTTGTTTGTAGCTATCCACATTTTTCCTTCTTCGTCTTTCTGAAGGTCGTTAATATATTCATTCGGGAGTGCCGTGACAAAACCTTTCCCTGAGGTCCAGGAGATTGAAGCTCGATTCGATGATTTTGGCACGATGTTGATGTTCGATGCTTGTGTTGACACGCAAATTCCATTTTCAGTTCCAAACCAGATATTCCCTTTGTCATCTTTTTCAATATCACGAACAATTGGATTCATTATATTGTCCCAAGGGTTAATTGAGTAATCCCAGTATCCTTTGGTCGATGGGCCAAAATGCGCAAAAGCTCCTTCGTTGGTGCCATACCATTGTATTGTATCATAAATTGAAACAGCATGAATGGTGTCTGACCACAATCCGCTCCAGACACTGCTCATAGCCGATGCACCGGTGAATCCATCTACTTCGTTATACGACATGCGAATTACTCCTTCTCCAGAGGTCCCCATATATACCGACCCATCTTTCTCATAGCTGGCAATTGAATTTACTTCTAATCGTCCCCAGTCTTTGGTGTCGTGGTCATAATTGATAAAGGTTTTTATTGTGTCCCAACCATTACTCCCGAATGTGTTGATTCCAACAGGAGTCGCAATCCAGCGGAAGTGGTTTTTATCTAATCCAACTGCTGTAATAGTGTCGTTAATAGTGCCTGATTCCGGGCCTCCTACATAATAGGTTGTTGCCGAGGTTACCCCATCGATATTGTAACTCATTACTGATAATCCGCCATTAGTTGCCACCCAAACTTCGTCACCATAGCGGGTTTTTTCATATTTTATATCGTTAATTGTGTTGTTCCTTAAATGATTAGAAGTATTGATCTGATCCCAAGCTATGTCGTTGTAGCGAGAGATGCCATTATCGGTGCCAAACCATTTTACGTTGAACGAGTCGATGAAAATTGTATTTACTTTGGCACTAGCTAATCCACTGTTATCGGGGGTAAGGTGGTCGTTTGCCAAGTTTACTTTTACCAGTTCAATTCCGTTTCCGGTACCCAAGTTGCGTGAATATTTCATTTCGCTTGGATTGTTCCAGTGTTCGTAAACGCCAAGACTTGCCAAAGGAGTGCCGTCTCCTTCAGGGTCATAGGTTATTCCTTCTGCCCAGTTTGCTGGGTCGGCTGCTTGTAAAAGGTAGTCGTCGCAACCTTCGAAATATGGATATTTTTGGCTGCTTGGTTTGTTCTTGTATTCTTCAAGCAAGAAATCATAACAAACAGCATCAATGGCAACTTTGTCTTGTGAAATAAAAATTGAATTTGGATAATCGTTATTGAATGGAGCCATTGTCCATTTTTCGACAAAACCTTCCCAACTGCGACCTGCCCAAATGCCATCAACAATGGTTACGAGGGTTTTCCCTCCTACGTCTTTGTGACCTAGGTAATCAACCAAATGGCGATATTTTCCATAACCCGGGTTGTTTTTGGGTAATGAATAATGCATGTCAATAATGTATTGATCGGCAGGACTCGAATTGTCTTGTAAAACCGAGCCTTGGTGATTCTTAGCTCCAATTGTAATGCCGCCTTCGTTGTGTGTTTTCAGACAGGGCATGTTGATGATATAAGCTGCATCAACATATTCTTGAGGAATTCTGAAATCAAGTTTTTTGTCACTGAATTTCATAGCGTGTTCAGTTGTGGGAACCGTTTGATGCCGCCCAGAAAGACCTCGCCCGTCGCAATAATTGACATCGGGATAAACTGAATGGCACATATCCCAATACAGGTTGTGGAAATTGCGGAACGGATCACCGAGATATATATCTGATTGGGCAACACCAACCTCTTCAATAAGATGCCTTAATAATATCAAAGCCATTTCTGGCGTAAGGTCCATGCGGTCGAAGTTTTGTGTTTTGGTCATTCCGTTGGCTGAATTTGTAATATTCACTTTGATATAAATTTTTTCACCTGGGGTATATCCAACAGAACCTTTGCCTTGTTGCTCGTTGAAGTGTTTGAACATGGCATCCCAAGCTTCTGGTAATGTTGATGCGTCTGTGTAACTCAGGATCGCTTTATCGAACATTTTAGATACTTCTGCTCGGTTGGTTTGATAGGCCCACCAATTTGTTTTATTGTTAGACGGTGTGAAATTCTCATTTGTCGCATTTTTGTTCCAAACCCAAACTACTCGGCCTGGTTTCAGTCCGTCGGCAGTTCCAATAGGATTGTTTGCTTCAAAATAACTGGCTTCAACTAAGGTTGCAGCCTTTGATTCTTGGCCTGTGGATACATTGGCAGCTATAATCATTACAAAAGTTGCCGCCAATAGAGCAGTTGCAGTTACATATTTCGATGCCTGTAACTTTTTGTGAAACAAGCGAATTGCAAAAGCTGAGCCTGCAATAGAAAGGATATAAACTACAAAACCCGACATAAAAGGTGCTGCAGCTTTCATACATGGGTAAGTGGCTCTCGATGGTTTAGGGATAACCCTAATGAGAAACCAAGCAGTTGATACTAGCCCTAATACAATAAAACTTAGTCTGGCCCAGAGAGCCTTTCCAGAAATTTTTTTCATAAGTATTGTGTTTTATAGAATATTAACCTTAGATGCTTTTTTTTATAGGGTTTAAAGTTACATTTTTTATACTTGGATTTAGGGCCGAAAAATTAAACTAACAAAAATTTAACGTAAAAAACTGTTTCTTCAATACGCTGCAATTGCATTGGTCTGTTTTTTCAATTCCGCTTAACATAGGCAAATATCTTTTTGTGTTCCTGTTTTTTTCGGGGCGAAAGTGTTACTTTGGTATTTATTAAAGGAATGTCTTATGAAACAAGTTGCCGAGAGGTTTTTGCAATACATAAAAATCGATACTCAGTCTGATCCTAAAAGTGGTAAACACCCCAGTACATCTAGTCAGTTTATTTTGGCAAATTTATTAGCCAATGAGTTGCAAGAAATTGGATTGATTGATGTTACTGTGAGCAAAGAAGCGTATGTGATGGCAACATTACCTTCAAATGTAAATAAGAAAATTCCGGTAGTTGGATTCATTGCTCACATGGATACAAGTCCTGACTTCACTGCAAAAGACATTAATCCACAGATTATTGTTAATTACAATGGAGATGATATAGTGCTGAACAAGGCTCAGGACATAGTTATGCCTGTGTCAGAATTTTCTGAACTGAAAAATTATGTGGGGCAGACCCTCATTACAACCGATGGCACAACATTGCTTGGTGCTGACGATAAAGCAGGTATCGCTGAGATAATTACTGCGATGGAGATTCTTACGTTGCATCCCGAAATCGAACATGGCGAAATAAAAGTAGCCTTCACACCCGATGAGGAGATTGGCGAAGGTGCTGATTTCTTCGATGTAGAGAAATTTGGAGCCGATTTCGCGTACACCCTTGATGGAGACGAACTTGGTGTGCTGGAATATGAAAACTTTAACGCAGCTTCGGCTGTGGTTACGGTTAAGGGACGAAGTGTTCACCCGGGGTATGCCAAAAATAAAATGAGGAATTCGATGTTGGTTGCCCATAAATTTCTAACGATGTTGCCCGAAACCGAAATACCCGAAAAAACTGAAGGTTTTGAAGGTTTTTTTCATCTTACTTCAATTTCAGGAAGTGTTGAAAAAACGGTGATGGAGTTCATTATCCGCGATCATAACCGCCAACTTTTCGAGAAGCGTAAAGAATTGATGTGGACTATTATGCAACAGCTAAATCTCGAAAATGGTCAGTCTGCTGTAGACGTCGAGATTAATGATCAGTATTATAACATGCTCGAGAAAATTGAGCCGGTGAAATTTATTGTAGACATTGCTGCTAGCGCTATGCGCGATTGTGGTATTGAACCAAAAATAAAAGCCATCCGTGGAGGCACCGATGGAGCCAGGTTGTCGTATATGGGCTTGCCCTGTCCAAATATTTTTTCAGGAGGACAAAATTTTCATGGACGTTTTGAGTTTATTTCAGTGCAATCTATGGAAAAAGCCGTTGATGTGATCTTGAAAATTGTTGAGCGCGTGGTGGCATTTTAAATTCCTGGCTAACTATTGAAAATGAAAAACGTAACTCCCATAAAAATTTACATTATTTTATGTGCTATCTTTTTGCCATCGCTGGTTTTCGGTCAAAAATGGGTGGCCGATACTTTGGTTGTCAGTTTTGGAAAGTCTGCTATTCCTAATTGTACTTTCTCTATAGGAAAAGTCTTCGACAGCAGGTCTGGTTCGCCCGATTTCCTTTCAATATTTGAGCATAAAAAATGGCTTTATTTTCCTGTTGATCAGGTTGTAGTTGTTCCCAGCCCATTGGCAGGGGAATTCTCGCAGAAGTTTATTGCTGGCAGTGATTCTGTGCCGTTATATGGGGTAAATGTTGCTCGTTTTGTTATAAATAAAAAAGATACAAATAGGAATCGTAATCTTTCATTGCTTGCTACTCTCGAGGTATACAATGTTTCAAACACGGGTGACTCTGTTTTTTTCGGTACTTTTTATTACGAGCAAATACTTAAGCAAAAGAAGAAGGAGATGTTATCTCTCGGATATGTGCAAATTATTGATGACTGGGCAAGAAGGTTTGTGAGTGATATTGTTTCTGTCGATGCCGGGTTGACTGCTCTAAACCCTGATAATTTTTATCATTTCAGAAGAGGGGAAAGATCGGTTAATAAAAACTTGTACGCTTCAGTAGAGATGTTTTATGGTTTCAATTTTTATGGTCTTGATGCTGAGCTGTGGTTTTCGGAACCCGAAGCATCCCAGATTTTTCAACGAAACTCAGGCGCTTTTAGGTTTGTTAACTATGTTAATTCACAATCAGTTGCATTAGGTCGACAGGTGGGACGCTGGAATTATCGTTTTTCCAATAACTGGCTTTTTACCAATAAAGTAATGTTGTTACTTGGCTTAAACCGGTGGAAAGACCACAAACAGGTAGCTCATAAGTTCGAGGAGATTTTTTTGTTTGATGCTTCTATGTCGCAGCAAATCAATTATAATAAGCTTGATAAAACCGGATTTGTTTTTGGAGTTGGTCTAGTTGAAGATTTGCATTATGTTATTCATCGCAAAATAAACTTCAATGTTGGACTTTCGTTTAATTGCGCATATAAATTTTAGTATGTCGAGAGTTGTAATAGTAATACTATCCATGTGTATATCACTTTCCGTTTTTGGGCAGCGGTATTCTGTTTCGGGCATTATTTCCGATGCTCAAACAGGTGAAACACTAGTTGGGGCTTCTGTTTTGCTGAAAGATAGTCAGCTGAAAGGAACAACTTCAAATGAAAATGGTTTTTTTACATTGGCCGGGATTTTGACTTCCAACGTTGAAATTGCAGTTTCATTTGTCGGATACGAATCACAGCTAAGATCGATCGATTTTGTTGATGGAAATAAAGTTTTCATCGAAATAAAGCTTCACCCCTCGAAGGTATTGTTAAGCGAAATAAATGTTGTAGAAGAAGGGGGTGACAAATTGGGCGATCGGGAAATTGAAATCAGCAGGCATTCACTCTCTCCTAAAGTAATACAAAGCATTCCTACCGCCAGGAACGATGTCTTCAAGGCAATTCGCTATCTTCCAGGAGTAGAGTCAACTGAGCCAATGTCGCCTTTGGTTTCGGTACGGGGAAGTGATCCTGGCGAAAACCTTATCATGCTCGATGGCGTAACAATTTATAATCCATATCACTTTATATCTTCTTCCGGAATTTTCAATATGCAAACCATTAAAAATGTTGAACTTTTGATTGGTGGTTTTGGTGCAGAATACGGGGGTAGAAATTCATCGGTGATGAATATTTCGACCAAGGATGGTGATAATAGTGCTTTACATGGCGAAATTCAGCCGACAACTTCAGAATCAAAAATTTTTATGGAATTTCCGATAGGAAAGAAATCGACAATGATGGTTGCAGGCCGCCTCAACTACGACATTATGGGCAATATGATGCTCGATAGCCGTAGCTATTTCTATGACATGAATTTATCGTATACCTATCGATCAAACCCACGAAATACGTTTTCTTTGAAATATTTCGGGTCTGGCGATCGTACAAAACTGAGCTTCAATACTCTGTATCGTTACCTTGGAAATTCAGTTGGTATGTCTGACGTATTTAACGACATGAATATTGAATGGCGCAATCGATGGAATAATTACATTGTAACAGGGATTTGGAAGTCGGTATTGGCACCCGATTTTTTCATGAGGGCTCAGGTATACGGCTCGCTGCATAATGCCGATAATTTCTCGGCACTGGATTTCAACATCGAAGGGATGGGATTCAATAGCTCAACTCAATTTAAAAGTAAAGTGCGCGATTGGAGCGCCAAACTTTCGTTCGACTACAAACCATTGTATTGGAATGAGTTGAATTTTGGGGCAGAGTTTAGTAAGTACTATTTCTACAACGGTTCTGCGGTTAATAAAGTTGATGCTGGTTCGTCTGACAGAAGTCCTTATCTTGCTGTAGCTTATGCCGAAGACAAAATTAAGCTTGGGGCAATGCAATTTCGTCCCGGGGTGCGGGTTACATATTATAATAATCAGGATCTTTCAATTGAGCCGCGCTTGAACCTTACAATTAACCTTCCTAAAAATCTTAAGGTTCAAGCTGCATGGGGAAAATATGCCCAATATATTGTGAGCATGAATACACAGGAATTTGAGTTTAACCAATTGCTCGATTATTATTATCCACTTATAAATCGCGAGCCGGGACTTTCCTATCATTACATTGTAGGTGCCGAGAAAAAAATATTAAGAGATCAGACACTTTCCATCGATTTGTATTATAAGGATATAGCAAGAACATACACATTTGATATGCTGCAAAGTCAGTACGAGACTTTTGCATTATCCGAAAAGATTATCGAAGGCAGAGGGCGTTCGTATGGGGTTGAGCTCTTGTGGAAAGGCAGTTATAAGCTGCTCTCGGGTTGGTTGGGCTATACTTACTCGCGATCGACTCGTTCGTTTCCTCATATTTTGAACGGACAGGAATATGACTATGACTACGAGCGCAGGCATTCGATTAAAGCGGCCATTAACTTTCAGGCAACACCACGAATAGCCTACAGTGCGTCGTTTATTGCTCAAAGCGGGGTTCCTCGTTCTATGGAAACAACCTATCAAACTCATTATGTGTATGATCCGCTTACCGGAAATATGCTTCATAGTATGCAGTATGTTAATGGGTTGAAGAATAATGTGAGAATGCCATGGCTCTTTTATCTCGATTTGGGCCTTCAGAAAAAGCTTGTTGGTGGCTTTGGTCGCGAAATTGCTGAATTCTTTGGAGCCAACGAATCGTATCTTACGGTGAATGTGTATAATGTTTTGTTTTTCAGGCGAAATATTCTGTATTATTATCCCATGGGATACGATTTGTTCTTCCCAATTTCTGATAATTATTTGCCGGTTGTTGCGGCGGGTTATACCATAAAATTCTGATTGTGATGAGAAAACTGATCCTATTGTTTCTTAGTGTTGGTCTTTTTTCTGGTTGTGAAAAGATGACCGAATATTACTTTGGATTCAACAAGCAACCCAATATTTCGTATGATGATTTTTTGCCAGGGCTGAATGTTTTTGGGGTGTTAAGCTATGGCCCTTCTCTCGATTCTGTAAATCATCATTTTGAAGTTCAGCGGATGATGTTTGTTCGCGAAAACATTGATTCGTCGGAAATTTCTGACGCCAAAATTCAGTTGATACGAAAAACTCTGCAAAGTGAAGTTTTTGAATATACCCTCGATACTATTGATGCTGGGGTATATTCCAATCCAGAAATTGTTACCGCTCCAAGTGATGAATGGTCGTTCCGCTGCACATACGATACTTTTTCGGTTGTTTCTCAGTGCGTCATACCCAATGTGCCGGTGGTAACTTCGCTGAAAATCGCCAATAACAGAAATCTTAATGTTGTACTTGCTGCCGATACTTCTTCGTATTTATACTACTTTTATCTTGTAGGTAATAACGATGTTGTTACGTCTAAACTAATTCCTCAGCGGGGTTACGTTACTGAAACTACGTTACTTGCGGGTTGGGATATGTCTAATACCCCTTCGGTGCTATTTATTTTTGCGTGTGATAAAAATCTTGAAACCTATTACACCACATCGAACACTTTCTTCAAACCTAATGCTTTTAGGGAACCATACACCACTGTTGATGGAGGTTATGGAACTTTTGGTGCGATGAGCAGCATTCTTTGCCCGGTCAATTAGCTCGATAATGAACAAAAAACTATATCTTGAATTTTTGAAAAAGGTTTTAGTTTTGTTCTAAATAATTGCTCTCAAATGTTTTCGAAAAACTGAAATAGGATACCTGATTTAAGAAATGATTTTTTGTTCAGAAAAGAAGAGCAATAGATAATTCGCGATATTTTTGTTTATTTTACCTTCAAATAGGAATAGAATCTCATCGTGCAGAAGAGCTTGTTATTACAACAATTCGATGTAGCGAGTGGAAATGACAAATTGTAGCGCAAATTTTGCATGTTAAGTTCTGATTGAAAGGAACAAACAAAAGGCAGAGAGCTAGTTGCGATGATTTCTGATATTTAAATTGAAAATTAATACGAATGAAAAAGAATATTACAGGAGTTGCCTTATTGATGGCAGTTACAGCAATCATTGTTTTCTTTGTTTTTAGGCCTTTCTTGCTGAATCCCAATAGTTTTCTGTTTTCAAAATCACCTGAGGCTATTAAAAGCTATTACAATTTTTCATATACGTTGAAATATGGTTTCAACGATATGAAGCACGATGGCATAAATTATCCGTATGGTGAACATATTCAAATGGATAGTTCTCATCCTTTCCATCTTTTCATTCTTAGTGCAGTTGACAATATTTTGCCTGTTTCGAAGTATGGTGTTGGTTTGATAAACCTTTCGGTGATCTTGTCTTTCTTTGTGGCAGCTTTTTTCCTTTTTTTGCTGTTACGGCGATATGAAATGCCAGCGTGGTATTCTGTAATTATTTCGTTGATAGTACTTTTCCTTTCTCCGCAATTAGCCCGGCTGAGTGGGAGTTTTGAATTAGCATATTTGTTTTTTATCCCAATGTGGTGGTACTTTCTGTTGAAAGTCCGCGATGGAGAAAAGCGTTGGATTTGGTCGCTTCTCCTCATAATTACCGGAGTGATTGGAGGATTAACAAGTTTTTGGTTACTAGCAATATATGTACTGTTTATTTTCGGACTTATCCTTGGCGATTGCTGGATTGATAGGAAAAATCTGAAGCCAATTCTTAAGCGTGAAGTTTTGTTTTTCTGTTATGCTGTTGTCCCGATTTTGATTGTTCGGGGAATTCTTTTTGCTACCGATTGGGTCGGAGACAGGCCTCAGAATATGGATGGTTTTTTCGATAACACTGCCAATATCTTCAGCATATTCTTGCCTTTCGACTGGTTTGTACAGATGGTTTCGGCCTACACTTATTCGCAACTTAATATCTCCATCGATACAAAAGCAAATATTGGCTTGCCCTCCATCGGTTTTGCTGCAGTTTTACTGAGTTTAATCCTTTATCGGTTTTATACCCGTAAGAATATTGCAGCCCTTTTCCCAAATAAGGAATTTAATCCTTTCCTTATTTCGTCATTTTTAATCCTGATTTTCTCGATGGGTTTTCCGTTTAGCTGGGGGCTTGGTTTTTTAGTGAAAATAATACCTCCACTTAAAATCTTGGGATTCATTGGCCGTTTTGCCTGGGTATTTTTCTATGTTTTCACGGTATACGCTGCAATTAATATTTTCCTTTATTATCAAAAATTGAAGGAAGAAGGGAATGTGAAAAAATCGATTTGGCTCATGGTGGTTTGTTTGGCTTTATGGACTACCGACGCTGTTTTTAATAGTGTTGAACACCTTTCTAATACTTGGAACAATAACGACAGGCTTGAGTCAGATGGCTCAGAATTTATGAAAAGGTTCGATACAATGGGACGAAAACCCAATGATTTTCAGGCTATTTTATTTGCACCTTTTGCTGGTGCTTCGGCAGATAAAATGGAATTTGGCCGCGGTGCCGATGCTTTTATCGAGGCGATGAAACTTTCTTACCATTCTCAACTGCCTATCATCGAGTGCTTTTCTCCTCGAATGTCGGCTTCTCAGGCCTTTAGTAGTATCCAGATTTTTTCCGATTCTTGTATACGAAAAACACGGCTGAATGATATGAACAGCAAACCATTGCTGCTAATGACCATGAATTCAGGTCTTTCTGATAATGAAAAGAATCTTTTGCAAAATTCCAAAACGTTATGGAATGATCAATGGCTTAC
>Ga0123335_1001276_pt1 | contig 41435 bp, 35 predicted proteins | sample BiotimSIPDNA_2_FD_89707 | JGI IMG/M metagenome (GOLD analysis project Ga0123335, IMG submission 89707) | Anaerobic biogas reactor microbial communites from Washington, USA - Biogas_R2 time_0 SIP DNA | ecosystem: Engineered > Bioreactor > Anaerobic > Unclassified | place: Washington, USA...
CGAGATAACCCCATGTATCCGCTGCTGCCTGTGCACCTCAAACGACACCCGGCACCTGCATTTCAAGTGCTCTGTGAACCCCCTGATCGCAAGGGAATTCCGCGTCGGCTTCGGAGAGGATATCTCTCCCGCCCCTTTCAGAAAGAAGGTCCTGATCATCGGCGGAGGTCCTGCGGGGATGAACGCCGCTTACTTCAGCGCGATCAGGGGTCACGAGGTCATCCTTGTTGAAAAGAGCGGCTCTCTGGGAGGCTGGCTGAAATTTACAGACACGGATTCTTTGAAAAAGGATCTGAACAATTATAAGAATTACCTCGTCAACCGCGTCATGAGCCTCAACATCAAGGTTCTCCTGAACACCGTTCCCGACGAGAGGCTTTTGGAGAAAGTCAGGCCCGATACGATCCTTATCGCCACCGGCAGTTCTTTCGTCGTGCCGACCTTCATTAAGGGGTACGAGAAAGCCTATCATGCCACGGATGTCTATTTCGATCCCGACAAAACAGACGGTGACAGCTACGTCATCATCGGCGGCGGTCTGATCGGCTGCGAGACGGGACTGCACCTTGCTAACATCGGAAAGAAGGTAACGATCCTGGAGATGGCCGACGAATATGCCCGGGATGCAAACTGGGTACACAGACCGGCCCTTCTCAGGATGATAGAAGAGCTGAAAGTGACCGTCATAACGGGCGCAAAATGCACGGAGATCTCCGATAACGGCGTTGTCTACTCGAAGGGCGGGGAAAAGTATCCGGCAGAGGGCGATGTGTACCTGTACGCGGTGGGCATGAAATCCGAAACCTCACTCTATGACCAATGGTATGACAAAGCTGAAAATGTGGTTTTGATAGGTGACAGCCTCGAGGTGGGGAAGCTGGACGGCGCTGTTCATTCAGCCTTTTTCTCGGCCATGGACATTGGGACGATCTTCTGATCCGAGCAAGATTGAAATATCTTTTTGCTGACGCTGAAATAATCGATTGTCCGGAAGAGCTGTAGAAGCAACTCCGGCATCCGGGCCCGCCGTTTGTGTCCGATGTGCACAGATCGGCGGGTTTTTCATATATTGATCCGCATAGACAGAGGGTCATATAAAAATTTCTCCGCATTATCCTATATAATACCATTGACAAAGCGGTGTTCAGCGCGTAAACTGTGCGGGTGTTCTAAAGTATGAATTGATCGCTGCATGTTGTGAGTCAATTTCTGTTTTGACTTACATCGATGCGGCTTTTATTTTGCTGCTGGGATAACATTATTTAGGAGGTACGTTATGAATAACGGTACTGTCAAGTGGTTTAACGAAAGTAAAGGATTTGGGTTTATCTCAAACGAAAACGGTTCGGGGGACGTTTTTGTCCATTTCTCCGCCATTCAAAGCGAAGGCTTCAGAACGCTTTACGAGGGGCAGAAAGTGTCTTTCGACACCGAGACCGATCCGAAAGATCGCAACAAACTGCGCGCTGTTAATGTCCGCGTAGCCTGAGCTTTTGTCATCAGTCCGCTCCTTTAACGGGGAGCGGATTTTTGTATTTAAGGCGTATGTGTGCGCTGTACCACATTGATATACCGACAATTGAGACAGGCATGATTTTGCCGTGTTGACTTGTCAGGATTTGAATGATATAGTTTATATTACAGGATTTAGCAGATGCTGCCGGCGCCCGTGACCGGCCACTTTTGAAATCAAGCGGCAGAATATGTGGCAGACAGGGCCAAACATGACGGTTCATAGAGGGAACATTATGGAAAGCAAAAAAAGATGGTATAGAAAGTGGAACCTTGATGTAAGCAAGGAGGAAGTCAAAGCAATTATCGCGGCGTGCCAGGATCCTGAGAAGTACAGTAAAACCTCGCTGTCGGGTCCCCACACTCCGCCGGATACTGCGGACCTGAACGGACAAAAGCTTGTTTTTCGGGGAGAGGGAAGAGTATTCGGCTTTGATATCGTCTCCGGGAATGAGCTTAGATTCACCGAAAACGGCGGGGAGCCCAAGACATGTTTCTGCAATATCAAAACTCTGGACAGTGAGATATATTTCCTGAACCACCTCGTACCCGGCTTTGAGTTCTCACGTCAGATAACCCTTGTGGCCGATATGAAAACCGGTTTTGCCACGGTGTGCGACGCACATATCGGAACGGAGTATTCCAATATAGACGTTGGCAGAGAGTTCATCTTCGGCAAGCTGGACGGCCAATACGAGGGAGGAGAGATGCACCGTTTCACTACTGACCTGGTGGGCAAGGCGGTGGAGTGGGAGTATGGCCCCGATATGATAAAGATCAAGCATATCTACAACTCCAACCTCTTCTATTCCTACTGCGCGCAGACTAAAAACGGTGCTTGGATGGCATGTAACCCCGCGGATTACGTAAAAATAAGAGACAACGTTTTTATATTCTCCTTTGTTGAGGAGCGTCAGATCGGCCTGCAGGCACTGTTTTTGATAGATCTGAACAAGATGCACGACGTGGGGTGCTTCTACGGTGTCGGCAGCGATCACCTGACCAGCGCCTGCGTGGGTGCCGTCGGGGTAATGGTCAATCCGAACACGATCTTTTAAACGCAATATCTCAAGCCCCGGGTACCGTCTGCATGAACGGTTATCACCACGGACACTGTGCCCCGTGATCGTACCGTCATTCAGACCGGAAACGATAGCAGGAGGTCCGGAGTTCGGTCCTCCGGCGGATCACCATAAAAAATACCGCCCGGTCGTGTTCAATGATACACGATCGGGCGGATTTTACCGTATACATTGGGCTATAGATTTGTCTTGTGCAGACACGTTTTCCTGCAGCGTGTAAGTCGGTTTCTTGTCTTAGCGTATCAGCATCCCCGTTAGTGCCATCGTATGCCTAATACAATGCAAACCATATGCCGCCCGAACCGTCATAATTCCGGCCGAACACTGCCATGGGGGCATCTCCTATGTCAACCAGGAAGGACATATACCCGGTGAGGCTCTCTCCTTCGTTTATTTCTCCCTTCAGCACGGGCCCTGGTCCTTCGATCGATCCTTGTCCGTACTCAACAAATGAATTCGAGAAGATCTCGAAGATATCACAGCCTGAAATACCGACAGCTTCGTCTGCTGTGGCGCTCAGCGCGCTGACAGTTGCACTGACCACCATGTACTCTTTGCCCACGGGAGGTTCTTCACCGGACGAGCTTGCCGCGGAAACCAGTTCCCACGCCTCCTGACCGCGTATAACGCTGTTGATCATGACAGACAAGGTATAACCGTCACGTTCATTCGCAAACGTCCGTGCTGTACCGATCGGAGTGATATCCGGTGTGTCGTAAAGATCTGCCGAAGGCGCGGGCAGCGTTGTCGGCGTCTCGGCATTTTCAGGCTCTGTGCCGCCCCCGGCGGCCAGCCCTGCGGAATACCCTGCGTTATAGCCGTCAAAATATCCTGCCTTGTATTCTCCGTATTTTGTCCGGGACGAACATGCGGTAAAAGAGAGCAGCAATAATGCGGAAAGTAAAACAGTTATTACCCTCTTAATCATACATTTACCCCTGTGTTTGCTTATCAGTCGTTGATTTTGCCGACCGGGCGGATGATCCCTCAATTCCGTCAGAAAGAGAGCCATGTGGCCGGAGCAGCCGGCCTTTATTTGAATTCGTTATATGAAACTATCTCTTCGAGCCTTTTTCTCGGTCTCGGAGCCGGGTCTTCCGCGGGGTACCCGAGCGAGAGCAGCGCGACAACTCTGACGCCCTCGGGAATACGGAGGATATCCTTTACCTCTTTTTCATAAAAGTGGCCCAGCCAGCAAGTACCCAATCCAAGTTCATGCGCTTCCAGTGCCATATATGAAGTTGCTATCGACAGATCCACAGAGTACTTATACTGCCCGCAGGCCATAACAGCCCCAGGATTTGTGCCGCACGCGGCAATGACAACGGGAGATTGTTTTACAAACTGCTCCGCTCCCGCAAGATCTGCCAGTTTTGCCCGCAGACCGCCGTCTTTGACAACAATAAACTTCCAGTCCTGATAATTGCCTGCCGACGGCGCAAGACGCGCGGCTTCCAACACGAGATTAAGCTTTTCATCCTCTACAGGCCTGTCGAGATAACGCCGGATGCTCCTTCTGCCCCGGATCGACGACATTACGTCCATATTGATACCTCGTTAATGTTATTTTTCTGAATGCGTGATCCCCGAACGGAGGTCCCTTTCCGCTTGAAACTATATCCCAAAACCGTATTGGTTGCAAGTTTGAATTGATTCGGCAGCATATTGAGCCGGTATAGTTCTTCTTCCGGCGCGCATATATCTGCCTGAAAAATCGCGCATTGACATTGAGGACGATATGCAATAGAATTTTGATATATTTCCACTAATAAGAAAACCGTCAAAGGAGAAGAATATGAGCGGAATAAGACCACTGGAGGGCATAAAAGTCATTGACATGAGCACCTTCATCGGTGCTCCGGCCGCGGCGCGCTTTTTTGCGGAGTTCGGTGCCGATGTCATTAAGATCGAACCGAAGGGAGGCGACGTCGTCCGTTTTAACGGCGCATCCGAGGGCCGCTTGAGCACTCCCTATGAGAATACTACCTGGGATCTTGAAAACGCTCACAAGCGCGGCCTGGTACTCGATCTTAAGTCGTCTGAAGGCAGGGAGGTTCTTATGAAGCTCCTCGAGACGACAGATATATTCATCACGAACTGGCGGCCTCAGGCACTCGCGAAGCTGGGCTTTGATTATGACAGCCTTAAGGAGAAGTTCCCCAAGCTGGTATACGGCTCGTTTACGGGCTACGGCGAGGAGGGGCCCGACTGCAACCTGCCCGGCTACGACTTCACAGCTTTCTGGGCTCGCGGGGGCATGCTCGGCACAATGTATCAGAAAGATTCGGAACCCGTAAACCTCGTGCCAGGGATCGGCGACCACACGACGGGTCTTTTCATGGCAGCCGGCCTGATGGTCGCGCTCTACAATGCACAGAAGACGGGCAAGGGCGACAAAGTGTCGATCAACCTGTTCCACAGTGCGGTATGGGTCCAGGCCATCGCAGTGCAGGCGGCACAATACACGGAACTCGGCGCGAAATATCCTACAAGCCGCAAAGTTGCCGAAAATCCGTTCAACAACACTTACAAGTGTAAGGACGGCCGTTTTATACAGCTCTCCATGCCGCCGTTTGATCTCTTTTATCCGAAATTTATGCCGCTTATCGGCAGAGAGGACCTGGTCGGCAACCCGCGTTATACGATAGACAGCATCACGGAAAACAAGCTGCACGCCGAATTCATCGAGATACTCGACAACGCGTTTGCGCAGAAGACCTCTGCCGAATGGAGCGAGATCCTGGTCAAAGCCGATATTCCGCACTATCTTGCACAGACATGGGAGGAAGTGCTTGAAGACAAGCAGGCCTGGGCAATAGGCGTGTTTGAAAACGTGAAGTATCTTACCGGTGAGCGCGCGATGGTGCGCCAGCCCATAACCCTCGAGGGCTCGGAAAAGCTCAGGTACGATAGAGGGCCGTTCCTCGGAGAACACAGCGAGGAGATCCTCAGGGAACTCGGCTATACGGACGAGCAGCTGGCGGAAATGCACGCAAAGAATGTGTACAACACATGGGATGATCTCAGGGAGAAATACGGCGGCAATCTGGAAGAGGAAAACAGCTACTGATCATATACGACTATCCGATCAAGAGGGTCCCCGGCAATAAGCAGGGGACCCTCTTGATCGTGTCATATAACACTTGTTCTCTGACACGTTCCGGGGCAAGACTTCGCCGCCTCACTGAATAAGCGGAGTATTAAGCGTACCTATACCCTCTATCGTCACAGAAAGCGTTTCTCCCGGCCTCAGCCAGTCTCTTTGACCTTTGGGCTTTCCCAGAATAACGCCGGAGGGTGTGCCGGTGAAGATCAGATCACCCGGTTCGAGTCGACAGTATCTCGACAGATAGCTGACGATCTCGGAAACGGAGAAGATCATGTCTGTAACATCGTCGCTCTGAACGATCTCGCTGCCCCGCCGGCAGCTGATCGCGTGAGGCTTGTCGGGGTCGAATTCGTCTGCCGTTACGATATAGGGGCCTACAGGCGCGAAACCCGGGAGCGTCTTTCCGATGAGCCACTGGTTCGATATGAATTGCGCGTCACGGGCCGAGAGATCGTTGCCGCAGGTGTATCCGAAAATGTAATCCTTCGCGCTCTTTTCAGGCACGTTCCAGGCGGTGCGGCCGATGACGACGACAAGCTCCGCTTCGTAATCGAAGCATCTCAGCCAATCCGGGAGCGCTACCGGGCTGCCCGCGGCGGAGAGCGCATTGTTGAATTTTGAGAATATGACCGGAGCGTCGGGAACTTTCCCGCCGGTCTCCTCAGCATGTTTTTTGTAATTGAGCCCCACGCAGGGGATTTTCTCCGGCGTACAGACGTTGGCAAAGACGGCGTCATTTTCGTTTATGACAGGTTCACTGCCGGAAGGAGCGGGGAGAACACCGCTTCGGATAACATCATCAAGTGTGCGGGCGGGGCCGGAGCGGGTCATATCGGCTATCCCCCATTGTGTCAGTACACCGAGACGGGGACCGTCGCAGCTAAGGATATTACAGAGCTTCATGTTTCCGGTCTTCCTTTCGATTCAAATCGTAGCGGAATTTTTCTTTTATAATACGACAAACTGCGGCGCATATCCAGAATATTTTTGTTCGCCCGGCCTTTACAAGCCGCGATGGAGCCTGTTCGTCATATGCGTTGAGGGCGGATGCCCCCCGGGGTTTTATTTTACTTGATTTCGGAGTTATACGGTAATATAATCAAATTCGGAAAGATATACCTTGAGAGCAATCTTGGGCAATAACGAAGGAGGAATAAACATGAAACACCATTGGAATTTGGTCAGGCCCCTCATCTGGCGCGACGGACCCGAGGGACTGTATCCCACCAAACTCTTCTGGATGGACGGAAAAAACGACATGGAGGGCTTTAACGCCTGCTTCAGCTACCAGTTCATCAAAGAACCCTGCACGTTTCATCCTATAGAGGGAATGGTAGTTCATCCTTATGATGAGGTGCTTGTATTCGCCTCCCGCAACCTGGACGATATAACCGATCTCGGCGCCGTGGTTTCCATTGAGATCGGTAAAGAGCGCGAACTTTATACTTTTGATAAGTCTCAATCAGTCTGTATCCCCAAAGGCGTGCCTCACGGACCGGTCAAAGTCCATTCTGTAAGCATGCCGTTCGTGCATTACACGATCAGTCTGGCGCCCGAGTACTCCGGTAAGATGATACCCGCGAGCGAATTGCCCGAACCGGTACCGGGCAGCAGGAAGTATGACGCCTGCGTACGCATCTTCGCCTGGGGCGTCGATCCCAAGACGGGAAAACCCCTGCATTCCGGCGGAGCCAACATCCATTCTCAGGACCGCAGCGGCATGGGATACACGAACCTTGTCGATGAGAAGGGGGTAATGCATCCTCAGCTCGCGGTAGGACCGAAAGGAATGGGACCGGGCAACGCGGATAACCTCGTATGGCTGTACGGCGACGAGCTCATGGGCTTCCAGCTCAACTATCTGTGGGGACATTACACAAAGTGCGGCAAGTGGCACCGTGAGGGCGAGTCACACACCCATCCCGAGGAAGAGATCCTCGTTCTTGTCGGACTTGACCCGGACGATCCGATGAACATCGGCGCCGAGATCGAGATCGCGATGGGCGACGATGACGAACGTTATGTCTGCAACACTCCGACAGTATACATCTGCCCGAAGGGATTTCCTCATCTGCCGATGATTACACGCTGGGTAGACAGGCCGTACGGCTTTATCGTGGCGAATCTCGACGGAACTCACGATTCACCCTGGGGCAAGAGCAAGGACGAGGAGCACGTCGAGACAAAATAAGCGGGCATAGAGCAAAGGTATACGGGCTGCTGCGGGCTTCTGTCCCTTTATACGCAGCAGCCCTTGTTCTGTCGCACTTGATTTGTGACCCGTTTTATAAGGAAGATTAGTATGCAGTATAGAAAATTCGGCAGGCTGGACTGGGAGGTCTCGGCGGCTTCCCTCGGGATATTACGCGTTGAGACCGTTGTCCGGGAGGATGACGGGATAGACTGGGATGAGCGCGCAAAAGCGGCGGCCTACGCGTTCGATAGCGGAGTTAACTTTGTCAATCTCGGTTATCCGACATATTTTCGTGACAGCGAAACAGCGTTCTCTTTCGGCAGGAAGGTCCTTGGTCTGGCGGGCGGCCGCGCAAAAACGGCTGTCAATGTTCTGACAAGAGATATTCAAAGCCAGGCGGATCTTGACCGCTGCCTTGACATGCAGCTTGAGAACCTGTCGCTTGATAAGGCGGATTTCTGTGTTCTTGACTGGGTATACCGCAGGACGTGGGAAAAACTGAAACGGCTGGACGTCGCCTCCTGGGCTGAGCGGATTCTCAAAGACGGCAGAGCCGGTCACATGGGAATAATGTTCCATGACGACGCGTATTACCTTGACGACATCAATTCGACCTACTCCGGCTGGGACCTGGTACAGTTTGAGTACAGCTTCATGGATCACAAACACCACCCCGGTGCGGGGGGCAAGAAGTACACCGCGCAGTTCAATCAGGGGCTCGTGGCGTCGGATTGCATGAAGGGGGGCAGGCTGCTCGAGAACATTCCGGAAAACGTCCGGAATGTCTGGGATGAGGCGGAAGGTGACCTCTCGGTAGCGGAACGCTGCATCCGCTGGACACTGTCACAGGCCGAAGTCGCCACTGTTCTTTTTGATTTGGAGACAGTCGGGCAGGCAAAAGAGTATCTGGAAACGGCGCGAAAATGCATTCCCGGAAGCGCGGACATGTTTGAGGTGCTTGCGGCCGATTTCGCGAAGGACGCGTATTATTCTAACAGGATGATACAGTGCTCCGCGTGCAGGTGCTGCATGCCTTGCGGTTTCGACGTGGACGCGCCGCGGATTGCCGAACTGTACAATGACGCGCTTATGTTCCGGGATGCCCGTATACCCGGGTTCTTGTATAATCTTGAAGGGCACGCGAACGTCCCGTGCAAAAAATGCGCGCTCTGCGAAAAACGGTGCCCCCGCAGTTTCCCCCTCGTTGATCTCATGGAGAGGGCAGGAGAACTGTTTGCTGACTGAACGCGGCGCACCTGCCGCAGATGATATGGAAATGCGCTTTGAGAGTTCAAAAATACTCTCAAAGCGCATTGTGCAGTGCGTGCTTAAATTCCGTTTACGGTTTTACGGTCACGATGTCGGCTCTGGACAAAGAATATTCCGACAACTCATTTCCCAGCCCGGGGAGGTCGGGGATGCTGTAATACCCGTTTGACGGCTGGTAGTTATATATACAGTGCTCGATATTGGCGGGGTCTGTGTTTGTCAGATGGTGTTCGTGTATCAGGAAATTGGGTATGACTGCCTCAAGATGCAGCGATGCCGCCAGGCAGATGGGGCTTGCGCAGGTGTGGATCTGGACGTTGACGTCATACGTGTAGGCCATATCGCAGATTTTTTTGACCTCGGTTATACCTCCGCAGTTGCCGATGTCCGGCTGTATCACCTGGATGGAGTTATTTTCGAAATAGGGCGCGTACTGCCATCTGGTATAGATACGTTCTCCGCTCGCAAGAGGGATGTTTATATTCTCACGTATATATTTTGTCATTTTCGGAGTCGGCGTGTTGGGTTCTTCGAAATAAAAAATGTTGTATTTCTCGGCCATACGCGCAATTTGTATCGCCGCGTTGGCGTCCGTGCTCGAATGGTTTTCAATGATTATGTCGGCGTCCGGGCCGATGGCCTCCCGCACTGCGGCGATGCGCTCTTCAAAAACCGCCAGGGTCTTCGGCGACAAGAGGCGGGCCTTGTCTTCATCGGTGTAGCTCTTGCCGTCCGGTGTGAATGTTGTGAAATCGTACTTGACGCAATCGTAACCCTCGGCCATAGCTTTTCTTGCCATCTCCGCATAACCTTCGGTCTTAAACTGCGGCGTGTACGGCGTCATTTCGGCCCCCCAGCCGAGCTGAAGCTGACTGGCGTATGCGCGCAGCTTATCCCTTCTTTTGCCGCCGAGGAGCTTGTAGACCGGCTGGTTGAAATACTTACCTTTGATGTCCCAAAGGGCGATATCTATCGCGGCGATCCCGGCGTTCACGATCGGCCCGCCGTTCTGGCCCCAGAAAGTTGTTTTGTAGAGCTTGTCCCAGATGACCTCATTGTCAAGAGCGTCCATGCCTATGACGAGAGGGGCCAGATCCCTGACCATTCCGAAAGCGGCCGGCGAGCCCCTGCCGTAGGCTATCGCGGCTTCCCCGTAGCCGTATATTCCCTCATCGGTGTTTACCCTGCAAATGACAGGCCTGTCCATTGATTTGTTGGACGGGTGGAGCGCGATGACGTCCACACTGGTGATTTTCATATGGCTATACCTCCGTTCTGATACTCGGATTATATCACCGGGGCCCGGAAAACACAATCGGAGCGGACCGGCCGGTTCGTTGACAGATGATCCCCATGTGATAAAAGACGGCGCAGAAACGGGCGGCTGAACGCTCCAGTCGCGGCCGGAACTGGAATGAACGGGCTGTTTATGATACAATACGCTGCGGAATAAGCGACGATCCGGGACAAAGAGAAAACAAATGCCGGATACATGCATTCGCTTAAGAGAACCGGAATTTTGGGGGTTAACAGGAAATTGCTGCTCGGAAGAAAGAAAAAAAGCAAGCTGAAGATCGTATTGCCGGCGGCCCTCGCAGCCGCCTGCATCGTGCCGCTTATACTCATACAATGCGGGATCCTCCGCGGCAGAGTATATACCGCGGAGGATTTCAATATAACGACGATCTGCAGCGCGGTCGACTTCAACGAAAACGGGATCGACGATTACACCGATATTTTACTGGGCGCACGAAAAGACGCCGAAAACCATCCGGAATACGACGACAGATATTGGGATACGGGATTCCCGCCTGACGATATCGGTGTGTGCACGGATGTTATATGGAGGGCCTTCAGGAACGCAGGGTACGATCTGCGAAAAATGGTCGACATTGATATCGAACAAAGGCCCGAAGCCTATCCGAATATCTCTGTACGCGACAGCAATATTGATTTTCGCCGCGTGACGAATCTGAGAATATTCTTTGATGAACACGCCGAATCTCTTGCGCCGGATACCGATAAGATAGACCAGTGGCAGCCGGGTGATATCGTTGTATTTAAGAACGACGTGCATATCGGGATCGTGTCGGACAAAAGAAACAAGGACGGTCTGCCTTATATAATACATAACGGCGGTCAGAGGAACAGGGAGGAAGATATACTCGGAAATGCCGAGATCACCGGGCATTACAGGTTCGACGCGTCTTCAACGGTCAGCGGTCCCCTGATCCCCTGGCAGGAATAGCTCCGCCGACCCTCTCGGGCCGGGCGGCATATTGATCCCGCAGGGGCACAAGATCATAACGGCGGCACTTTCAGTGTGACATTGCCGGTATATTGCGAAGACATTTATTTCATGAGTATGAGATGGTGAACACCATGATAGACGCTGCTTTGGAGATAGAAAGGCTGATACGTTACGCTCTTGATGCGGGGCTGATCGAGCGGTGGGACGTTGTCCCGGTGCGGAACTCCCTCATGGAGCTGCTGCGTGTGACGGAACCTGCCGCATCCGACCCGCCGGATGACGGCTCTTCGCTTTCCGAGATCCTGAACAGGCTGCTTGATCTCGCTGCCGGAGCGGGGCTTATCGAGCAGGATACCGCAGCGCACAGAGATCTGTTTGACACTAAAATAATGGGGCTCCTCATGCCCCGGCAATCGGAAGTAGTCCGCAGATTCCGGGCGGCGGCCTCTGTATCGATCGAAAAAGCCACAGATGACTTCTACCGCCTTGCCAGGGTCTCGAATTATATCAGGACGGACAGGGCGGCAAAAGACCTGCACTGGAAAACGCCTTCGCGTTACGGAGACGTTGATATAACGATCAATCTTGCAAAACCCGAAAAGGACCCTAAAGATATTGCCGCCGCCGGGTGCCGGGAGTCTGAAGCATATCCGAAATGCCTCCTCTGCCTGGAAAACGCGGGTTACGCCGGAAGAGAGGACTATCCCGCCAGGCAGAATCTGCGTTTTATTCCCGTTACGCTCGGCGGGGAGCAGTGGTTTATGCAGTACTCACCGTATGCTTACTACAATGAGCACTGCATAGTATTCAGCCGGGAGCACCGGCCGATGAAACTGACCACGCAGACCCTCGGGGATCTGCTTGATTTTACAGAGCAGTTTCCGCATTACTTTATCGGGGTAAACGCGGATCTCCCTATAGTCGGGGGGTCAATTCTCAGCCATGATCATTTTCAGGGCGGCCGCTATGTGTTTCCGATGGAGCGGGCGCCTGTGGCGAAAGTGCTCAGGCACGGTGGGTTTCCCGGTATAAGGGCGGGAGTGATAAAGTGGCCCATGACCGTAATAAGGATCGCGGGTAAAGACAGATCGGAGCTCCGGGCAATGGCGACCCATATCCTTGAGCAGTGGAAGCGGTACGAGGACCCGGATGCCGGCATACTCGCGTACAGCGCGGTCAACGGGGAGAAGACCCCGCACAATACCGTAACACCGATATGCAGAAAGAACGGTTCCGGCGAGTTTGAGATGGATATGGTCCTGCGCAATAACCGCGCTTCCCCCGAACATCCATACGGGATATTCCACCCTCACGCGGAGCTTCACCACATAAAAAAAGAGAACATCGGCCTTATCGAGGTTATGGGCCTTGCGGTGCTGCCCGGCCGCCTCAACGAGGAGATAAGAGCGATAGAATCCTTTCTTGAAGGCCGGAGCGCGTTCGACGAGAGCGCGATAGGGGAAGACGATCCGCTTGCAAAGCATATCCCCTGGATAAAGGATATGCTCGGAAGATTCGGCACGGACAAAGCCCGGGGCACAGCGAGAAAAATAATCGAGGATGAAGTGGGCCGCATTTTTATCCGGGTGCTTGAAGATGCGGGCGTTTTCAAATCCGATGACGCGGGGGAGAAGGCGCTGCTGCGCTGCCTTGAGCATATGCAGTTTCAGGTGAAGTAAAAATACATGCCGGAAGAACGGGCGCGGACCCGTTCTTCCGGCATATTAGTACTGGGACAAGGCCGGCCCGGGAAAAATCCGGCAGCGCATGGGGCCGCGTCAGTTATCGGCCAGCTGCATTATATACTCGCCGTATGACGTCCTTATCAGGTTCTCCCCGAGTTCGCGGAGCTGGGGAAGATCGATATACTTCATCCGGTACGCTATCTCCTCAAGGCAGGCGACCTGCTTTCCGGTCCTGCGCTGAATATTCATTACGGTATTCGCTGCATCAAGCAGGCTTTCGGCGCTTCCCGCGTCGAGCCAGGTAAAGTTCTGTCCGAGAATAATGACGTTCAGTCTGCCCTGATCCAGATAAGCCCTGTTCACAGCCGTGATCTCCAGTTCGCCGCGCTCTGAAGGGGCCAGATCGTTGGCTATGTCCACTACCTGATTATCATAGAAATACAGGCCCGGGACAACGTAGTTTGATTTAGGTACCGACGGTTTTTCCTCAATGGATACGGCTCTGCCGTTTTTATCAAACTCCAATACTCCGAAAGGGCGGGGGTCATCCACGTAGTAGCCGAAGACAGTTGCGCCGTTTTTGTTTGAACACGCCTGCGCGAGACTCTCCTCGAGGTTCTCCCCGTAGAAGATATTGTCGCCGAGTATTAAGCACACGTCATCGTTTCCGATGAAGCTTTTGCCGATTATGAAAGCGTCGGCAATGCCGCGCTGAACTCTCTGTATGCGGTACACAAGGTTTATTCCGAGATCCGAGCCGTCGCCGAGCAGTTTTATGAAAGGGTACATCTCATCCGGAGGAACGATGATTAGTATATCTTTTATCCCGGCCTGCATCAGCACGGCGAGCGGGTAGTATATGAGAGGTTTGTCATACACGGGGATAAGCGGCTTGCATACGGGAAGTGTCATAGGATACATTCTTGTGCCTTTACCCGCAGCCAAGATAATTCCTTTCACGGCTTTGCTCCTTTTTAGTGTTTCATACTCTCCGCTTGTACACGGCGGAATCCGTTCTGTCTGAAAAACTGTATATTGCATGACGTCCGCCGGTCGGAACGGGCATTATGTATGACCGGTCTGCCGCCCGCCCTTACGGATCAGTTCCCGGCCCGCAGTTTCGCTGCCATCTCCACGCGTCCCTGCACATGTCCTCAAGGGATTTTTCGGCCCGCCATCCCAAAACCTTCAGGGCTTTTTCGGTGCCCGCGTAGCACATCGCGATATCACCGGCGCGGCGGGGTGCGAATCTGCGCGGCACGTGCACACCCGTGGTTTCTTCAAACGCGCGCACAACCTCAAGCACGCTGAACCCCCTGCCGGCACCCAGATTGACAGCCTCGCAGCCCTTGTGATCCTGAGCATAGCGCAGTGCCGCGACGTGACCCGCAGCCAGGTCGGAAACATGTATATAGTCGCGCACACCTGTCCCGTCGGGGGTAGGGTAGTCCGCTCCGTAGATGCTCAATTGTTCCAGTATACCGGCGGCAGCCTGCGTAATACACGCCATCAGGTTGTTAGGTATTCCGCTCGGCAGTTCGCCTATCAGTCCGCTCTCGTGCGCGCCTATGGGGTTGAAGTAGCGTAAAAGCACGACGGACAGATCGGGATCCGCCGCCGCCGCGTCGGACAGGATCTTTTCAACAAAGTACTTTGTGCGTCCGTAAGGGTTTGAGCAGCTGCCTGCGGGCGACGATTCGTCTATCGGGACCGTTTCGGGGTCGCCGTAGACAGTGGCTGACGAACTGAACACAAAAATCCGCGTACCGTGCTCTTCCATCGTTTCAAGAAGACTCAGTGCCGTGTCAAGATTGTTTCTGTAATACATCAGCGGCCTGGCGACCGATTCGCCCACTGCCTTGTAGCCCGCAAAATGGATGACGGCATCGATACTCCGCTCATCAAACAGTTTGTTCAGAGCTGTTTTGTCAGCAACGTCGATCACGTACAGAGGAGGGACGACCCCCGTTATACGCCCGATCCGGTCGACCACGTCTGCGCTGCTGTTTGAGAGATTGTCGGCTATTACGACATCATAGCCCGCGTTGATCAGTTCAACTGCCGTGTGGGAGCCGACAAACCCTGTGCCTCCTGTGAGCAGAACCGACATGCAAATCATTCCTCCACGTCATTCGATAAGGATGCTGTGTAACATATCTCCGGGGAATCTATCCGGGCGTGTATGGCCTGCAAAGCCCGGACGCTTTTTTCGCATGGCGCAGGTCCGGCGGCTTTGGTCACAATCTGTAGACCCCGTCAAGGTCACATACGTTGCGTGTGTCGAGTATGATCTTTCCGCGGAGCTTATGCATATTGTCTTTAAGTTCGCTGTGGCCGACAAGGATGACCACCATATCCACTTCGTCGAGGAATTTATCGAGATCGTGATACTGGTTTTCGACAATATCGCGCTTGACCCACGGGTCATAAACCTTCACACCGTGTGCAAGATGCTTTTCCATGCATTCCAGCATCTGCAGCGTGGGGCTCTCGCGAACGTCATCCACGTCCTCTTTGTAGGTTATTCCGTACAGACCGACCCGGGTCACGTCTTTCAGTCCGCGCTCCTTCATAACGTCGTGGATCCGCTCCAGCACAAACTCCGGCATCGAGTCGTTTATCTTTCTCGCGGCTAAAATAATGTTTGCAAGGCCCGGATAGTCCCCGACAAGAAACCACGGGTCCACGGAGATGCAATGGCCGCCCACACCGGGCCCGGGAGAAAGAATGTTGACCCGGGGGTGCATATTTGCGATCCGGATTATCTCATATACGTCCATGTTATCGCTCCGGCAAATCTTCGCGAGTTCGTTGGCGTAGGCGATGTTGATATCACGGTACGTGTTCTCCACGACCTTGGTCATCTCGGCTGTGCATATATCGGTCGTAACTATCTCGCCTTCACAGAAGGTGGAATATACTGCTTTGACTTTTTCTGCTATATCGGGATTGTCCGCGCCGATAGTACGGGCGTTGAATTTCAGCTCGTGGATCATGTTGCCCGGAATGATCCGCTCGGGGGCGTGAGCCAGGTTAATGTCCTTGCCTATTACCATACCGCCGGACTTCAGGACGGGGCGGATATATTTGTCCACTGTGCCGGGGGAGACCGTTGACTCAAGAACAACGATTGCGCCTTTGGAGCTGACTTTCATGATCTCTTTGACAGCCGAAACGATATAGCACGCGTCCAGTTTCTTGCTGCGTTTATCATAAGGCGTTGGCACGGCGACAATATACATGTCGGCTTTTTGATACTCGTGCGTGAATCTGATCCCCGCATTGACCGCAGCACTGAAGAGTTCGTTCAGACCTTTTTCCTCAAAGGAGAGACGGCCGGCGTTGAGCTCGTCGACTAGCGCCCTGTTGCAGTCGGTGCCCACGACCTTGACTCCGTGAGAGGCGAGCATCAGAGCGGTGGGGAGACCTATATAACCGAGTCCGATAACATTTATCATTTTTATCTCCTGTAATTGACCGGTAGCTTACTTCCAAATTCCTATAATACACAAAACGCTGCTGTGCTTGTTAAAGCTTGCGGTCCGTCATCCGGGGGGCCGGAAGGGACCGCCTGAAACACAGGCATCTGCCCAGGTTTATACGCTTGATTTGTCCCGGCAATCCGGGCAGTAACCGTACATATTGAGATTGTGGCCGGAGATGACGTAATTTGTTTTTTCGGCGATGGTTTTTTCGTAATTGGCCAGAGGGCAGCTGTGTATGGCGGTCGTTTTTTTGCAGCGCAGGCACACGAGGTAGTGCCTGTGTTCAAGCCTGTTAAACTCAAACAAAGCTCTGTTTTCGTCGGCTATCGCGAGTTTCCTGGCAAGATTCTTTGCAGCGAACATATCGAGCGCTCTGTAGACCGTGGACATGTTCACGTTGATGTTTTTGTCCTTCAGCTTCAGATACACGTCCTCGGCCGATACCGGGCTGTCGCTCAGCGCAAGAATACCCAGTATGGCGGAGCGATTCCGGGTGTTTTTCAGGCCGCTGTTCCGCAAAACCCGGGACAGGTCGACCGCGTCCTCCGCCCGCGGATTCTCCGGTTCGTTCCGATGATCTATTTGACACATTTTCCGGTCTTTCTCCTTGAGAGTATATTTTGCGCGGCGTATACGGCAGCATAGCACATTGCCGACAACACCACTATGGATGCGCCGGAAGCTATCTCCAGCTCGTATGAAATAAAAAGGCCGGCTATACAAAAAAAGGCGCCAAACAAAACGGAATAGACTATGCGGGAACGAAGTCCGGAAGTAAGGAGCCCGGCTGTGGCGGCCGGGGCGGTGAGCAGCGCGATCACAAGCACGATGCCGACCACTCGTATCAGCACGACCACGGTTATAGCGACCAGAAAAAGGAGCAGATATTCAAGGAAGCCTGTCCTGACGCCCAGGATGGTCATAAACTCCGAATCGAAAATATAGGCTTTCCAGTAGTTATACAGACACACGACCGCAAAAAGAACGATGAACGTCAGGACGGATATTAAGTGGAGATTCGCCCTTGTTACCGATAATATGTTCCCGAACAGATAGGAGCTCAGGTCCGGCGGATAACCGGGCATCATCGCGATGAAGAGTATGCCGAGCGCCATTCCGGCCGACCAGAACAGGCCAATGATCAGATCCGAGTGCGCGCCGCCTTTTCTTTTTATATATCCTATACCCAGAGCGGCGCATACCGCAAAAGCAAAGGCTCCGATGATCGGCTCGAAGCCGAGCAGATAGCCGAGGCCCACGCCGCCGTATGACGTATGGGCGATCCCCCCGCTCATCATGACCAGCTTTTTTTCCACGATTATCACGCCGATTATACCACATACGATGCTTGCGAGTATACCCGACAACAGTGCGTTCTGTAAAAAACTGTACTTAAAAAGAGCCCTGATCATTCTTTGACATCCTCCCCGTGCTCCCTGAGCACCCTGTGCGGAACTCCGTGCGCGATAAGGTCTACCGGGCACCCGTAAAGGCCGTTTACAACATCCTCATTGAACTCAGGTTCCCCGTGATATACAAGAGTCCTGTTCAGGCACGCAAGCCGGTGCACGTGTGAGGAGATCGCCAGCAGGTCGTGCGTCACAAGTATGATCGTCATGCTCTTGTTCAGTTCTTCAAGCAGTTCATATATTTGTACCCGTGCCGCGGCGTCAACACTGGCTGTCGGTTCATCTAGCAGCAGCAGCCCGGGGTTTGTTGCGAGGGCTCTTGCGATGAGCATCCTTTGGTACTCTCCTCCGGAGAGTTCGCGTATCCTGCGGTTTTTCAGGTGAGATAATCCTACTTTGTCGATGAGGCTGCACGAGAATTCCTCGTCCTCCTTCGAGAACCTGAAAAAAGGGTTGATGCCGGGCCGCAGTCTGCCTGTCAGAACTACCTCCCTGACGCTTATGGGGGTGTTTTTATCCATATCCGCAAACTGAGGAACGTACCCGATACCGCTTATGCCGCTTTTCACGGGCCGGCCGAAGACTTCTACAGACCCGCCCGATATCTTGACAAGGCCCAGGATCGCCTTGAGCAGCGTCGATTTGCCGCCGCCGTTGGGCCCGATGATACCCAGATATTCGCCGCTTTGCACCTCGAGACAGACATCTGTGAGCGCAGGTGTCTGCCCGTAGTACACGGAAACGTTATCCATACGGACAGCCGCGTTACTCATTGCAGCACCTCCGCCAGCAGCGATGCCATCTCCTCAAGATTGCCTGTATAGTCCTCGGCCAGAGGGGACAGTTTAACGGTCTTTCCGCCGATCTCCTCGGCGATGGCTTCCGCCTGACCGCTGTGCATCTCCTCCTGGTAGAACACGACCTTGATGTTTTCTTCTCTTGCAATGTCTATCACTTCCTGAAGGCGGCCTGCGGTGACCTCCTTGCCCTCTTCTTCAAGAGCCAGCATCTCGATACCGTAATCGTCCGCGAAGTAGCCGAAAGCAGGGTGATAGACGACGATCTTCCTGCTGCGGACCCCCTCGAGAGAGGACCTGATCCGCTTGTCGAGTTCGTCAAGCCGCCGGATATACCCGGCGGCGTTTTCCCTGTAGACTTGTTCGTTGGAAGGGTCGATGTCGCACATCGTTTCGGCTATGGCGTCGATCATTATCATTACCCTCCTGGGGGAGAGCCAGACGTGCGGATCCCGCCCGCCATCTTCGAACTCCAGTTCATCATAGACACGTGATGCGGCCTCATGTAAGGGGACAACTCTGACGTCTTTTGCCGCGGGGAGGATATTCGCCTCTTCGGCAGGCACTCCGATTGTGAAATAGACCGCCGCGTCATAAAACTTTTCCATCTGGGGAGCAGCGGGCTCATAGTTTTCCGGACTGTATCCGGGAGGTACCATAGTCACGACCTCGGCAAGGTCGCCGCAGACCTCCTTGACAAAGGTTTTTTCCGGCACTATTGTCACTGCCACCACGAGCCTGTCCCGACTCTCCGGCGTGTCCGGGCCGTCCTTACCGCCGCATCCGGCGGTAAAGAGAATGAGCGCAGCGGTCAGCAATGCGATTACGATTCTGCTAATGTTCACTGCGGATTCCTTTCAATACTGCATTGTAAACGCAATTCGTTTGCATTTGCTGCTATTATAAACCAATTGCCGGTCAAGTCAATAGCAGGCGTTCGACAGTAAAAAATACGCAGACATAAATTATAATAATATTGAAATTTATGGTATATTATGATATCATGCCGTCATGATGACAATAATTGGCATTTATATTGTTAAGGAATGCTGCTGCGGCCGCGGGTGAGGTTTGTCTGCCTGAGCTGCATACGGGATAGGTAAATCCCGAGCTTTGCGTCCCGCAAAGCGGCATCGGGCCTTTACAGTCAGAAGGAGGGCGTTATGTCAAGATATCGCGGAACAGTAATTCAATGCGCTGTGGACCCCGTTGAGGAGAGCGCGCAGGTGCCGGTGAATTTCGTCAAGGTCGGCAAGGCGGACGCAGGGGATCTCGGAGTATATATAAAACAGTCTGTTTATAAAGATATTGCGCGATATGCGGCTGCCGACAAGTCCAAAGAACGCGGCGGTGTCCTTCTTGGAGGCGTCATGGAAGAGGAAGGGCGCATTTACATCGTGATATCGGGATTTATCGAAGGAAAAAACACCGACGATTCCGAAACGGCTTTCACGTTCGGACACGAGACATGGGATTACGTCTTTGCCGAACAGGACAGATCCTATTCGGACGACAAGATCCTGGGCTGGCAGCATACGAGCCCGAATAACGGCGCGCTGCTTTCAAGTTATGACACGTTTATCCATGAGACTTTCTTCAGCCAGCATTATCAGGTGTTATTTGTTATTGACCCCGTGAAAAACAAGCGGGCCTTCTACCGGTGGAGGGACGGACGGATCGAAATGCTGAGCGGTTTTTATGTTTATGACGACCCGGGCACACAGATAAAAATCGCAAGAGCGGGGGACGGGGCCGGCGCTGTGCGCCCGGCCCGGCCGGGAAAGATGATTTCTTTTGTGCTCTGCCTGCTTATCGCATTTTCGGCGTTTGCCGCGTTGGCTTTATACCGCACGGCAGAAAATGTCCGGAATCAGGAGCAAAAGCTGTATGAGCTCGAAGACATGATACGGAAACAGGGCGAGGTCGTTTCGTCGCTCCGTGAAGCGCAGAGTGAACCGGAAGGTGCCGCGGCCGGGGAAGAAGCGGCAGCGACAGTCAAGAGGATCGAATCGCTTGTTGCGCAGCAGCAGCTCGAGATAGAAGAGCAACGGGCGGCCATCGAGGAGGCAAAGGAGCTTGCAGCTTCCGCAAAAGAGCGGGAAGCCGCACCGGCACTTCAAACGTATACCGTAAAGAGCGGAGACTCCCTGACCGGTATATGTGAGCGCCTGGGTATTGATTACAGGGCAAACGTGCAGGCTATCATGGCAATTAACGGCATAGTGAACACGAACGCGATCTATGCAGGACAGGTCCTGCTGCTCCCCGCCCCCGGAGATTGATCTTCCGGGCGGCTCTCCTTGCGCTGTACACGACCGGATGCTATAATTGCCGTGCAATACGCAATACAATATTGAGGCGGGGGGAGTGCGGCCATGTCGGATTGGCAGCCGAAACAGTATCTGAAGTTTAAAAACGAACGGACTCAGCCGACAATAGATCTTGCGGGGCGTATCGACATAGCCGACCCTAAAAGAATAATCGATATCGGCTGCGGCCCGGGAAACAGCACGGAGATCCTGCGCAGAAGATGGCCCGGCGCCGAGATCATCGGTCTTGATAACTCGGCAAATATGCTTGAAAAGGCCGCTGCAGACCACCCCGATATCAAGTGGATACTTATGGACGCTTCATCGGACCTGTCCTCTTTGGGTGAGTTTGACGTTGTGTTCTCAAATGCCGTACTGCAGTGGATACCGAACCATGAAGAGCTCATTCCAAAGCTGTACCGCTTGCTCTCGCAGGGGGGAGTCCTTGCGGTCCAGGCGCCGTACATAAAAGAACTGCCCGTCTATTCGGATATTATCAGGACCGCCGGTTCTTCGAAGTGGTCCGTATACTTCAGACAGATACCCGAGTTTCCGAAACACTGTTCGCTGAAACACTATTACGACATTGTCTGTGATCTGACGGAGAATCTGGCTGTGTGGCAAACGGATTATATTCACGTAATGAACTCCCATGCCGATATCGTTGAGTGGTACAAGGGTACCGGGCTGCGGCCTTTTTTGGATATGCTGCCGGGAGAGTCGGAGAAGAGGGAGTTTACGCTTGACTATGTGAACTCGCTTTCCGAGTCATATCCGGCCGAAAAAAACGGGAAGATACTATTGCCTTTCAGGCGGGTGTTTTTCCTGGCGTACAGATAATAAGCCGCAAGCATTCGGGGCTGCAGCAAATCAAATGCCGCAGCCCCGGAAATTTCGATCATCAGATCAGATCCTGTCAGCGATATACAGGCCCTGCGCGCCCGCCTGGCTGAGGCTGCGGGTCGTGCCGCTGCAGTCGCCGCAGCAATAAACATCCTCACTTATGTCAAAATTCTCCGAAATGAATTTCGGTTTTGCCGAGTAGGTCTTTATCTCGGGTGAGTAAAGCAGCGTGTCGTAGTTGCTGATACCCATCATCACGTTATTCATTGCATCAAGGGTCTCGATGATATCGTCAAGTATCCTTTTCGGCATGGCGAGTGAGATGTCCCCCGCAACAGCGGTCTTCAGCGTGGGTATGGTCGTCGACTGGGAGAGCCTGTGCTCATTTGTCCTTCTCCCCAGCTTCAGGTCGCCCAGCCTCTGCACAAGCACGCTGTTGCCGCTGATCATGTTCGATAAAGAAGCTATATAGCGCGCGTATTCCGTCGGCTGTTTGAACGGCTGCGAAAAATTGATGCTTGCGAGCAGCGCAAAATTGCTGTTGCCGCTCAGTTCGTTGCTCGAGCTGTTTGAATAACCGTTGACGCTCAACACCTTGTCATTATTCTCGATACAGACTTTCGCGTCGTTGTTGTTCCAGCAGAAACTGCGCACGATGTCCCCGTATTGCTTTGTGCGGTAGTAAATCTTGGGTTCGTACATGGTCTCCGAGACCTGTTTGCAGATGGCGGATGGTATTTCCACACGCACACCAATATCCACCTTGTTGCTTTCCAGCTCAATGCGGTTTAGCCTGCAGAAGTCGACAAACCAGGGAGTACCGTTGCGCCCTACGGCGATGACAAGTTTGTTGTATTCAAATGACCCGGCGGTCGATGTTATCTCTTTTTTACTCAGATCGATGTCTTTAATCCCGACTTCTGTGAATATATTGACGCCTTCTCGCTCAAGGTACTCTACCAGTTTTGACATTACTCTGAAATTGCCGTCAGATCCGTAATGGCGTATATAGGCCGTCTTCAAATGAAGATCATATTTCAGGCACTCCGCTTTGAACTCAAATGACGGGCTGTAGAACGGATATTCCTTGTCGGCGAATCCCGTAAGGATACCGTCCAGTTGTTTGACAAGGTCAATTAGCGGTTCCGCGCCGATATATTCGGCGAGCCATCCGCCGTAATCTGCGGAATCCACGGTCGGTATGATGTATTTGCCGTCGTTCTTCGCTCCGGAGCCGGCGACACCCGAGACGATCGCGCACTGTTTGCAGTGGATGCAGCGACTTACCGTGCGGTTGTCCAGCGGGCAGCTGCGCTCTTCCAGCCGCTTCCCCTTTTCGAGTATCGCGACAGATGCGTCCGGGTATCTCTGCCTTATCCTGTATGAGAACATTAACGAGGCTATTCCGGCTCCGATACAGACGTAATCAAATTTCATATGATTATCACCCTTCTTTTGCGCGCCCTGCTTTGGAGTACGTTCCGATCGTTCCCGGCAGCAAACGCTTTATGTTCAGCCCTTTAATATAATAATCTTGACGGGGAGTCATGTCAAATGGCGCCAGTTAATGAACGGCTGCCCTTATAACGGATAACGCGCTGCAGCAAAGTGCCTCAAACGCATCTTGCTGCAGCGCTTTTATGGACGTCGGGTTTCTACCCCGGCGGTCGATATGGACCCGGGGGTCCGGGTGGAGGAGGTCTCCGGCGAGGCGGCCGGGGCGGTATCGAAGGTCCGGGAGGTCTGGGAAGTCTGCAAAAAGGCGCTCTCGGAAACAGCAGACAAAGTAATCTGCGTATCGGCATAGTCAGGTCTCCTTTCAGCACATTATATGCCGCAGGAGAATATTCGGAGACGGCGCCGTCCGGATTGCGTGCGAATCGTTCCTCCCGCCGGAAAAGAGCAGCAAAACAGGCGTTCGCTGCCCGGATTCCGTCAGATGACCTCGTCCGGCCGTGAATGCCGGTCAGCTGAAGTGTTCCGGCAGGGCCGGCAGAATTCAGGGTTGTTGTGTCTTTCCCGCTGATTTCGATCTTTCTCTTCTCTGCATATGTTCGTCAAGAATGGCGTTCATCTCGCAGCCGAGAATTATCGCGACTCCTCCCCAATGCAGCCACAGAAGAAGGACTATGATGGCCCCGAGCGAACCGTACACGTTTGTGTAATTTGCGATCTCCGAGGCGTACCAAGCAAAGAGCATGGAAGATACGTACCAGCAAACAAGTGAAAACAATACCCCCGGCAGCACCTGCCGGAGAGTGAGCGGTCTGTTTGGACCGAAGCGAAACAGGATCGACAAGATCATATAGAGAGTGGCCGCCAGAAGGGGATATCGCAAAAGCCGCCAGATACTGATGAATGCTTTCATGGGGTAGACGTATACGTTGACGAGGTTAAGTATGCTCTTATTGAGAATAAGGACGGCAATGACAAGAAAAATGGAGAGCATAATAAACACTGTCAGACCTACAAGTCGAAGGGTCTCGCGCAAAAAACCCTTCTCGGGGCGCACACCCCAAGCTTTATTCATCGCGGAAACGATGGCGCTCACGACCCGATAGAAGGACCAGAGCATAAGAACTATTCCCCAGCCGAACAGTTGTCCCGAGTCTATTGATTCCACGTGCTGAATATAGGACGAAGCCAGTTCAAGGACCTGGCGGGGTATGATATTCGAAAGGCTTGTTGTAAGAAAATCGAGAACGTTCCCGCGCGAAAGGCTGATACAGACGACAATGAGGAAAGGAAAGAAAGCGAAAACAAGATAATATGTCAGCGCAGCCGAGGTTCGCGCGACCTCGTGATCAATGTAGCGCCTCACGATCGCGGTTATCTTTGCTTTCTTCATATGCACAGATCCTTTACAACATTTTTTTCAGGTATTGTCCCGTATAAGACTCGGGCACAGCGGCAACTTCCTCGGGGGTTCCGCAGCAAACGACTTCCCCGCCGCCGTCACCGCCCTCGGGTCCGAGATCGATGATATAGTCGGCTGTTTTAATAACCTCAAGGTTGTGCTCGATAACGACTACCGTGTTGCCCTCATTTACGAAGCGGTTCAGGATCTCTGTGAGCTTATGAACGTCGGCGGTATGAAGGCCGGTCGTCGGCTCGTCGAGGATATAGAAAGTGTTTCCCGTTGACCGTTTTGAGAGCTCGTAAGCCAGCTTTACGCGCTGCGCCTCGCCTCCGGAGAGATTTGTTGACGAGTGGCCCAGCTTTACATACTCAAGGCCCACATCGCACAGGGTCCGCAGTCTCGCGGCGATTTTCGGGACCGGCGCGAAGAACTCGAGAGCTTCTTCCGCAGTCATATCGAGAACGTCCGATATGTTTTTGCCTTTATAGTGTACGTCGAGTGTTTCACGGTTATATCGTTTTCCCTTACACACCTCGCAGGGCACGTAGACGTTCGGGAGAAAGAGCATCTCGATCTTTATCATGCCGTCGCCGCTGCACGTCTCGCAGCGGCCGCCGCGAACGTTGAACGAGAAGCGTCCGGGGCCGTACCCGCGCGCTTTCGCGTCCTGCGTCGATGCGAAGAGCTCCCTGATGTCATTGAAAAGCCCGATATATGTCGCGGGATTTGAGCGCGGAGTGCGGCCTATCGGGCTCTGGTCGATACTTATGACCTTGTCCAGATATTCCATGCCCTCAATGCGGTCGTGTTTACCGGGGCGGGTGCGAGCCCTGTTCAAGGAAGCTGCGAGCGCTTTATAGAGGATCTCGTTGACAAGAGAAGATTTTCCGCTCCCCGAGACTCCCGTGATACACGTGAGCGTGCCGAGAGGTATCGATACGTCGATGGATTTGAGATTGTTTACGGCGGCGCCGCGCACGGTCAACATTTTACCGTTGCCTTTGCGCCGGACGGCCGGAACAGGTATTTTTTCCTTTCCGGAAAGGTATCTGCCCGTTATCGACTCATCGCAGCGGCACAGTTCTTCCGGCGTTCCCGCGAAAACGATGTTTCCTCCGTGGATGCCGGCGCCCGGCCCGATATCCACAACACAGTCTGCGGCGGCGATCGTCTCCTCGTCGTGCTCAACGACAATGATCGTGTTTCCGAGGTCCCGAAGCCGGAAAAGAGTGTTCAGAAGTTTCATATTGTCGCGCTGGTGAAGGCCGATACTGGGTTCGTCAAGTATATACAAAACGCCTACCAGTGATGAACCGATCTGTGTAGCCAGGCGGATGCGCTGATTTTCTCCTCCGGAAAGGCTGTCGACCGAGCGGGAGAGCGTGAGATAATCAAGTCCGACGGAGCGGAGGAACTCGAGCCGCGCCAGTATCTCCTTGACAACACGTTCGGCAATGACCGCTTCTTTCTCTCCAAGTTTCAGATTTCTGATAAACTCAATAGCCTTTGTGATCGGCAGCGAAGTAAAATCATAGATGTTGACGCCCCCCACGTTGACGCTGAGGCTTGTTTTTGAGAGCCTTTTTCCACCGCACACAGGACAGGGCTGTGAGGTCATGTACGCTTCGAGCTCTCTGCGCATAGAGTCGCTCTGCGTCTCCTTATAGCGCCGCTCAAGATTGTTGATGATTCCCTCAAAGGGCTGGCGAAGGACACCTTTACCCCGCTCCCTGTCGTAGTGCAGCTCGAGTTTTTCTCCTTTTGTACCGTACAGGATCGCATCCAGCTGAGTTTTTGTCATAGTACTGATAGGCTGGGAGAAAGAGAAGCCGTATCTTTTCGCAAGAGCTTCAAGGTACATCCTCGTGATGCTGTCAGACTTTATATTTCCCCAGTTGCTGCCGCTGATAGCCCCTTCGGAGATCGAGAGGGCGCGGTTCGGTATGATCAGATCTTCGCTTATCTTGAGCTGTGCGCCAAGACCGGTGCACTCCGGGCAAGCGCCGAACGGGTTGTTGAAAGAGAACATCCGCGGCTGCATCTCCTCGATGGATATGCCGCAGTCATCACAGGCGTAATTCAGGGAAAACATCAGATCACGCCCCTCGCCTACAAGGTCCACAACGACAATGCCGCCGGAAAGAGAGGTCGCGGTCTCCAGGGAATCCGTCAGTCGCCGGGCTATTCCCTCGCGAATGATCAGGCGGTCCACCACGATCTCGACGGTATGTTTGATGTTCTTTTCAAGCCTGATGTCTTCCGACAGATCGTACGCTATACCGTCGACACGTGCGCGAACGAAACCGCTGCGGCGCGCGTCCTCGAAAACCTTCGCGTGTTCCCCCTTTCTTGAGCGAACGACAGGCGCCAGGATCTGGATGCGTGTCTCCCGGGGCAGGGCGAGTATCTGGTCGGTGATCTGGTCGATCGTTTGCTGACGGATCTCTTTGCCGCACTCCGGGCAGTGCGGTATGCCGATTCGCGCCCAGAGCAGGCGCAGATAGTCGTATATTTCCGTGACTGTGCCTACGGTCGAGCGCGGATTGTGTGAAGTCGTCTTTTGATCGATGGAAATGGCGGGGGAGAGCCCTTCTATCGAGTCAACGTCGGGTTTGTCAAGCTGACCTAAAAACTGTCTGGCATAGGCGGACAGCGACTCTATATATCTGCGCTGTCCCTCGGCATAGATGGTGTCGAAGGCCAGGGAACTCTTTCCGGAACCGGATATCCCCGTCATGACTACCAGTTTGTTTCGCGGTATATCGATATCGATGCTCTTCAGATTGTTTGCGCGTGCGCCTTTGACGCTGATTGAATCGGAAACTGACATTTGGTTATGTCCTCACAAATCTAAGGGTTGCAACAGTACGAAAATGCCCGGGACTGGCTTTGGCTGTTTCCGGGGACTGTTTGCCCCGTTTCCGGACATGAACCGTGCTTCCCCGATGCTGTCTGTTGAAATCAGTAAACATTATTATAACAGAAAACGCACTCCGCGTGACAATATTCCAAAAAAATATCTACATAAATATTGCCGGCGGCGCATATAGCGCTTAAATGGCGCGAGGGGCTGCCGCGCTTGGGCCCGGAGCCGCTCGCGCCGCGGGGTACCGCGCGGTTCGGACGTCCCGCCCGGGTGCGTACAAGCTTTAGGCTATTGACGAATTACGGTGAAGATTGTAGAATTGTGGCGCAGCAGGCAGATATTTTCCGGGAGGAGGCGTGACTTTGGCAAAGACCAGAAAGTGCAGGCAATGTAAACAGCGGTATGCCGAGGACCTGATCCGCTGCCCTTACTGCCAGACAAGGGCCAAAGGAGGCAGCAGGCTCGAAAGAAAAAGCAGGGCCTGGGTCAGCGTAGTCGTGATAGTAGTGGCTCTTGCAGCCATAGCAGCCGCCGTTTTATTGGTGTACAGCGCGCTTAACCCCGGTTTCTTCAAAAAAGATAAGGACAAGGCCCCGCAGCCGACTCCGGGCTACTCACAGACGGTTCAGCCGGAGGAGACGGGAGAGGAACCAAACGTTGAGGACACCGGGGAACCCGTAACAACCCCCGATCCTGAAGAGACGCCCGTATCCGTGGATTCTATTGTGCTCGGTATGTATGAAGCAAAGCTCGATGGGCCCGGTGATACGGTTCAGCTCTCGGCGGACATTTATCCTGCCGCGGCGCAGGGGCTGCTCAAATGGGAGAGTTCCGACACGGATGTCGCTGTGGTGGATGAAGACGGCCTTGTGACAGCTGTCGGGGACGGGACTGTAAAGATAGTTGCCCGCGCCGGCGGCAAGAGCGCTTCATGCATCGTCACGGTCGGAGAGACCCCCGTTTCACCGGAACCTTCCGAAAGCAGCGGCGGTGAAGAAGAGATCGTGCTGAAGATCTATAATCTGTACTTTACGGCGGCAACGTTCTCCGGTGAGCAGTCGATAAATGTCGGTGAAAAAGTACAGATGTACGTGGATGTAAACGGCGTAAGAACAACAGAGGGCGTAACCTGGTCCACAGATAATTCAAGCGTCGCTTCTATCGACTCCGACGGTGAGGTCACGGGCGTGGGAACGGGAAGGACGATCATAACAGCCACGTACAAAGGGCAGAGCGTGAAGTGCATCTGCCATGTACGCTAGACGCCGGTTAACGTGAAGAATACGCGGGGTGTTCGGCCGCACAGAGCCGGGCACCCCGTCGTTATGTCCGTACAGCCGAATGGCCTGATCCGGAGTTTCCGGCGGAAACTTTTTTGCAAATATGGGAAATAATTATTGAAATCCTTAAATGCATGTATTATATTAGATTAGCACTCTTTTATTATGAGTGCTAAGGCGAATGACAGGAGGTTTTGCTATGGCGAAAAAACAGTTTAAGGCGGAGTCAAAGCGCCTGCTCGATCTTATGATCAACTCCATATATACGAACAAAGAGATTTTTCTCAGGGAGATCATTTCAAATGCGAGCGACGCCGAGGACAAGTTGTGTTATATGGCGCTCACTGACAGCAGCGTCGGTATGTCCCGGGAGGACTTCGTTATACGCATCGATATCGACAAGGAGAACAGGCTGCTTTCTGTCAAGGACAACGGTATCGGAATGACGAAAGAGGAGCTGGAGTCGAATCTCGGTACCATTGCCCGGAGCGGTTCTCAGAAGTTCCGTGATGAGATGGAAAAAATGGACGATATCGATATCATAGGGAAATTCGGAGTCGGTTTCTACTCGGCGTTTATGGTGAGCGACAAAGTGACCGTAAAAAGCCGCCGGTACGGTGCGGAAGATGCCTGGTGCTGGACTTCCTCGGGTGTGGACGGCTACACGGTCACACCCTGTGAAATGGACGGCGCGGGAACCGAGGTCATCATGCATATCAAAAGTGACACCGAAGATGAGAACTATGGGAAATATTTAGAACAGTACACGATCCAGAGCCTCGTGAAAAAATACTCGGACTATATCCGATACCCCATAAAACTCAAGATGCAGCGCACGCGCCGCGTTCAGAGCGACGACGACAAGACGCCGCGGTATGAGGATTATACCGAAGACGTTACGCTCAACAGCATGATCCCTATCTGGCAGCGCACTAAAAACGAGGTCAGGAAAGAGGATTACGAGGACTTTTACGCCGAAAAATTCATGCGTTCCGACAAGCCTCTGCGTGTAATTACCGTCATCGCGGAGGGACAGGTCATGTTTAAAGCCCTGCTGTTCATTCCGGGTGAGGTCCCGTACGATTATTTCACCGCGGAGTACAAAAAAGGGCTGCAGCTGTATTCCAGCGGTGTCCTTATCATGGAATCCTGCGAGGAGATGCTGCCTGATCACTTCAGATTCATTAAGGGAGTTGTTGACACCCAGGACATCAGTCTCAACATTTCAAGAGAGACGCTGCAGCACAGCCGTCAGGTCAAACTAATAGCTACAAATCTTGAAAAGAAGATAAAATCGGAGCTGCAGCGAATGATGGAGAGCGAACCCGAGGAATACGAAAAGTTCTTCAGGCTATTCGGCATTCAGCTGAAATACGGCATCCTTGCGTCCTATGGTATGGCGGCTGATACGCTCAAGGACCTTTTGATGTACTACTCCTCTACCGAACATAAGCTGGTCAGCCTGAAAGATTACGTCTCGCGCATGAGCGAGGATCAGAAGTATATCTACTATGCGGGCGGCGAGGATATAGCAAAGATCGATAAGCTGCCGCAGACTGAGGTCATCAAGAAAAAAGGCTGGGAGATGCTCTATCTCACAGACAACATAGATGAGTTTGCTATACAGGCGTTGAGGGAATACGAGGGCAAGCAGTTTAAATCGGTCAACGATGACGAGGAACTGCTCGGCGATGAAGATAAAGAGAAAGCCGACAAAGACGCTCAGCAGTACAAGGAACTGCTCGACTTTGTCAAAGACGCGCTCGGCGGCAAAATAAAGGAAGCGCGAATATCAAGGCAGCTCATCTCTCAGCCGGTCTGCCTTACGGCGGAAGGCGGACTGTCCTTTGAAATGGAGAAATATCTTAAGAGCTTCCGCCGCGAGCAGTCGGAGGAGATAATGGCTCAGAGGATCCTTCAGTTGAACCCCGGCCACGAGATCGTCTCAAAACTCGAGCAGGCCGTAAAGGAAGACCCTGATAGGGCAAAAAAGCTGTGTGAACTCCTGTACGGCCAGGCCTGTCTGATCGCGGGTCTGCCTATCGACGACCCCGCTGCGTTTTCTCAGCTGATATGCAGCCTCATAGTATAGGCCGACACATTGACCGCTGCCCCATGACCTGAAGACCGGTGTGTGATAGGACACGGTCGGGCATATAACGGCGCCCCTTTTCCGATCTACCCGTAACCGGGGATTGATCGGGAAAGGGGCGCATATTATTCCGATAGTTGATATATACAATAATTACATTTGCAGGATCGTGGGTATTGGTGTATATTGATTAACATTCGACGGGGTTCTATATGAGTTCCAGAAACTGCGTCAATGCCGGATTTCCGTTGCACTGCTTCCAGGCAAGAAAAATCTGCGTATAGCTATCAAAATCCACCAGATCGATATGGCGCATATCAGGGTATAGTTCAAGTGCCGCCGGTTTGCCGAGGATCGATATCCCCAGTCCCGCTCTGAGTTGAAACATCAGTGTTTCGTCGCTGTTGAACGTGGTGACGTTCGCCTGGTGCTCCATCAGCAGACCGAGAAGCCGCGTATGCGCCTGTGATACGGCCTCGCTGTACTCGGGCCGGTTCGGACTCAACGCCAGAATTCGTTCCCCCGCAAGATCATCAAGTACGATCTCCCTGCGCTCGGCAAACGGGTGATTCATCGAAACGACAGCGCAGTAACGGTCCTGACCGAGAACTCTCGTCTGGAAGCCCTGCTTTTCCCAGGACTTGTCGTAGTCTACTATGAGGCCGGCGTCCGCGATCCCGCTCTCGAGAGCTTTTGCCACTCCCGTAGGCGTGTGAGTATATATCTGAACTATATCGTCGGGGTATTGATTTGAGTATCTGCGATATGCCGCAAGAAACGAAGGACTGAAAGCGGTCACTCTGAAGATATTCAAGGTGTTTCCCGGGCGCTCCATCAATTGATTAAGTTCGGCTTTAAGCTGCTTCAGTTCCTTTATGAGTTCTTTTCCCCTGTCGACAAGAAGTTCACCGCATTTTGTAAGTTCTACTGACTGGTTGGAGCGGTTGAGCAATTTGACTCCCAGGCTCTCCTCAAGATAGACGACGCTCTTACTCACCGTCGATGTGCTGAGAAATAACTGGTTTGCCGCTTTTGTAAAACTCTTTTGCTCTGCGACGATCAGAAAACGCTCGAGATACAGTGTGTCCATCCTGTTGCCCATCCCCTCTCGCGTGATATTACATTTCGCATGCAAAATTATACATTATTATACATTATAATATCACAAGAGCCCTTTCTTTTCAACATGAAACTTTTTGTCGGGTCCGAGAGCATTGAAAAAACACTTCGCTGCGGTCAAAAAAGGCCGCTTTCAGGCCTGTTTTGTATATAGTAACTATACATGTTGCTCAAAATTTGTACACTATTAGCTTTTCTTTTTGGCGAATGCGTGTTTACTAATTTGCTATTCACAAAGAGTACAGAGTTTGCTAGAATGACATAGACTTTCTGCTTTTCGGTCGCAATGCTGATCAAAATGACAGACAAAATGTGTAAACCGGGCTGCATGCATGTTTTGTGTCGCTTTTTTTATCCGGTTATTGTTGGCCGCATTCGGAGAGCCCGTCCGGTATGGCGCAGGTCTCTGCGTCATGTACATAGTTTTGCCCGCCCTCTGCGAGCCGGGGATCCCGGCTCACAGGTGATAAATATGTCGAACTCAGCCTCTGCCGCTGCACGTCACAGGAACTGCGGCAGGCAGATGGATTTTTAGTATATTTATTTAATGGGAGGACTACGATGGGAGGTCTGCGATGAATTAAAGTGTTCCTTTTGACGTCCGCGAACGATCCGGCATGCACATCCCGCCGGAAAGGGATGCAACGCTGCGAAAGCCGCGTGCAAGGCGGACGGGTACTATCCCCGAAACCTTTTGTACGCGACGTCGGAGGAATACTCCGGCACCCAATTGGCAAATTTCCTTAAAACATGGCGTACGCGATCGGGCGATCCCGTCGCAGCCAAATGGGAAAAGTGCGTGCGCCATGAAATCCAGACGCAAGGAGAATTGTATATGCTAAAATACACAATTAAACGCATCATCATGATACCATTTATGCTGCTGGTTATTGCGCTCCTCATCTTCTTCTTTCTGAGTCTGTCCAAGGCTGATGCGATCACGCAGATGCTGCCGCAGCAGTACTCACCGGAAGATTACTACAACCTGCAGCATGAACTCGGGCTCGACAGACCTGTTATCGTCCAGTATGCAAACTGGGTGTGGGATGTTGTGGTCCATGGCGATTTCGGTATGTCGTTCAAGACGAGGGGTCCTGTCTGGAAAGAGATAGGAGACCGCATTCCGACGACTCTGAAATTCGCCGCAATAACAACGGTGCTGACCGTAGCGCTAGGCATACCGATGGGTGTCATCGCGGCGGTAAAACAATACTCATGGATCGACGAGACACTCAACGTTGTCTGTAAGATCATCGGCTCGATCCCGGCATTCTGGTTTGCGCTGGTGTTGCTGCTGATTTTTTCAATGAAACTGAAATGGCTGCCTACATACGGCGTTTCAACACCGAAGCACTGGATCTTGCCGGTAATAACTCAGGTCTTGCCGGGCGCTGCGTTCTATATGCGCCAGGTGCGCAGCTCGATGCTTGACTGTATACGCAAGGACTATGTGCGCACGGCCCGCAGCAAGGGCGCCAGCGAGAGGACCGTCATTTACAGGGACGCTCTCCGCAACGGTCTGCTCCCCATGATAACGATAGCGGGATCGGTCTTTGCGATGATGCTGGGCGGCACGGTCGTTATCGAGAACGTGTTCGCGATGCCCGGTCTCGGTTCCAAAGTCGTTGAGGCTATCAACTCCAAGGATATCCCGATGATCATGGCGGCGGCGATCATGCTCGCAACTATCACTTGTTTGATGATGCTCCTGATCGACCTGAGCTATGCTCTTGTCGACCCGAGGATCAAGGCGACATTTGTTTCCGTAAAAAGAAGCAAAAAAGTCAAGCACAGAGTAACGAAGGAGGCGGCGTAATATGGCTAAGATATCTGCAAGCGAAAAAGCTGCCAAGAAGAGTTCCCTAAAAAGAAACAGTCAGGGCAGAGAAGTCTGGAGAAGACTCAGAGGCCGCAAACTCGCGATGATCTCTCTGGGCGCCGTTATTTTCGTAGTATTGATTGCTGTCATAGCAGATTTTGTATATCCGTATAAGACCTGGGCGATCGAACAGCAGGCGAGCCTAAAGCTGCTTAAACCGTTTCAGGATTGGAGCCACTGGCTGGGCTGCGACCATCTCGGACGAGATATGGGGGCCAGAATATTCCACGGCACCCGCGTCGCGCTGCTGATAGGTATCGGCTCAACGTTCCTTGCCCTGTTCCTTGGCACGGTCCTTGCTTGCATATGCGCTCTGTACGGCGGAAAAGCGGACCTGATAATCATGCGCATTATAGACATCCTGAGCTCCGTGCCGCACATTATTATCAGCCTTGCTATCTGTTCCGGTCTCGGAAACGGCATCTGGCAGCTCGTTACCGCAATCACGATAGGCGGTATCTCCATACACACAAGAATGGTCCGAAGTGTCGCGATCTCCGTGGCGCAGATGGAGTATGTCGAATCCTCCATGGCTCTCGGAGGCTCGGCCGGACACATTATGTTTAAGCACCTGATCCCGAACATTATGAGCATCATTATCATTCAGGGCGCCAGCAACATCGCAGGCAACATCCTGATCGTTGCCACGCTGAGCTTTATCGGTCTTGGAATCAAGCCGCCCCGCCCGGAATGGGGCTCCATGCTCAATGAAGGCCTGACATATATGATGCGTTATCCGTTCATGGTCTTTGTACCGGGCATTGCGCTGGTCTTTACGTCTCTCTCAATCAATACTTTCGGGGACTGCCTTAGAGATGCGTTTGACCCGCAGCTCAAGGGTAAAGCGTAAGGAGGCACACAGATGAGCGAAACATTGCTTGAACTGAAAGATCTCAGCGTACGATATACGACTGACGGCATTATTTCCCGCGCGGTAAACCACGTCAACCTGAAGCTTAACAAGGGAGAGGTCCTCGGCCTCGTCGGAGAGACAGGCGCGGGAAAGACGACCACGGCGCTCAGTCTTCTGAGCCTGCTTCCGAAATATACGTCGGAAGTTGAAGGCGAGATCCTCTTTCAAGGCAAGGATCTGTTGAAACTCGACGAGAAAGAGATCCGGAAGATCCGCGGCAGACATATCTCGATGATATTCCAGGATCCGATGACAAGCCTGAACCCGGTGTTCCGTATAGGCGAACAGATAGCAGACGTTATCAGGATCCATAACGAGGGCATACATCCCCAGGAAGTCAGCGACAGAGTCGACAGCATTCTCAGCATGGTCGGTATCCCCACATCCAGAAAGAGGGAGTTCCCTCACCAGTTCTCCGGCGGCATGAAACAAAGGGTTATGATCGCGATCGCGATAGCCTGCAACCCGGATCTGCTGATCGCCGATGAACCCACGACCGCTCTTGACGTTACGATACAGGCGCAGGTCATCAAGATGATGAGAAACCTCCAGAGGGAGCTGCATTCATCAGTCATTCTGATAACCCACGACCTCGGCATTGTGGCGAACTTCTGTGACAAAGTTGCCATCATGTATGCCGGCGAGATCATCGAGTACGGAACGCTTGAGGAGATATTTGACAAGTCCCGCCCGCACCACCCGTATACCAAGGGGCTTTTCGGCTCCATCCCCAACATCAACGAAAAGACAGACCGTCTGCATCCCATCTTCGGGCTTACTCCGCACCCGTCCGAGCTGCCCTCGGGATGCAAGTTCCACCCCCGCTGCCCCCAGTGCATGGAAGTCTGCAAGGAGGGTAATGTTCCCGTCTATTACGAAGGCGATTACAAGTGCCAGTGCTGGCTGCTGGCTGGAAAGGAGGCGGCAGTATGAGTGAGACACCGCTGCTTGAATTAGTGCACCTGAAGAAATATTTCGACAACCCCGCAGGTCTTCTTCACGCGGTCGACGACATAACTCTGAAACTGTATAGAGGCCGCACTCTCGGTGTTGTCGGAGAGTCCGGCTGCGGAAAGTCCACACTCGGGCGCACGGTATTGAAACTGATCGAGTCGACCGACGGCCAGATCTTTTTCAAAGGCGAGGATATCACCTTCAAGAAGAAGAGGGAGATGCTCCCGTACCGCCGCCAGATGCAGATCATCTTTCAGGACCCCTTCTCCTCCCTTGACCCGAAGATGACTGTTTCGCAGATCATTGAGGAACCTTTAAAGATCCACAAGGTATATGCGGAGAAGTATGATCGTGAAAACCGCGTTAAAGAACTGATGGATCTCGTCGGACTCGACGACCGGTACGTCAATACGTACCCGCACGAGCTCGACGGCGGACGCCGCCAGAGGATCGGCGTTGCCCGTGCGCTGGCGCTCAATCCGGAGTTCATCGTCTGCGACGAGCCGGTCTCTGCGCTTGACGTGTCGATCCAGGCTCAGATTCTTAACCTCATGATGGACCTTAAAGATCAGCTCGGGCTGACGTATATATTCATCACCCATGACCTCTCGGTCGTAAAGCATATCTCAAACGATATCCTCGTCCTCTATCTGGGCAAGATGGCTGAGATGGCTCCCTCGGATCGCCTGTTTGAAAACCCGCTCCATCCGTACACGAAAGCGCTGCTGACAGCTATCCCTGTTCCCGACGCTTCATATAAGGGCAAGGAAGCCGAGGTCATGAAGGGCGAGGTCACATCGCCGATCAATCCCAAGCCGGGCTGCCGTTTCGCGGCGCGCTGCCCCTTCGTAAAGGAAGAGTGCCGCACGGTCTCACCTGAGTTCAGAGAGGTTGAACCCGATCACTTCGTAGCCTGCCACATCGTACAATAAGTTCTCCCCCATATTTGTAAGCCCGGATGACGCCTGTCAGGCGCATCCGGGCTGCTGTTTTCCGGCCCCCTGTGCAATCGGCCGTAATCTTTCTCGTCACGGACGAGAGCATTCAACGCGTCAAGTACGCACATCGGCCGCCCCGGACCGCGGTGAGCAGCTGAGATGTGCCCCGGGCCGCAGCCGCTGGAAAAGCGGTCAATCATGCGTCGGGGGAATATCCGCGCCTGATACGGAAAAGTATAATTACACCGACATGTTCCGAACGGCGCAGGAGACCCGGAGCTTTTTTAAGAAACCGGTTCGCAAATGCGGACCTTGTGCATGTTGCTCAAAACGCAGCCGAATATTCAATAATTAACGGAATAAATAACTAATAAATCGATTCCATTTCGCCTGACAATATGGTATAATATATGACAAGAACTGCTGTTATTCGGCACAGAAGTATGACGTCAGGCACAAGCAACGAGCTAAAGAGGCGGAAGACCCGCCATAGGAGGACGACAATATGAATATGTATAACTGGGTAGACGGCCTGATATACGGCGGCAGAAAAAAGGCCTTTCCTCTTGTTACCTATCCGTCAGTCCAGCTGCTCTACGTAACCGTGCGTGAACTTGTTGCAAACAGTTCCTATCAGGCGCTGGGAATGCGCCTGATTGCCGACCGCTACGATATGCCCGCTGCAGTAAGCTACATGGATCTTTCCGTTGAAGCCGAGGCTTTCGGCGCGAATGCAGTGTACGGAGTCGATGACGTTCCCACCATCACGGGCAGCATAGTCGAAACGGAGGAGCAGGCGAACAGTCTCAGAGTTCCCGAGGTAGGCGACGGCCGCACGGGCATCACGGTGGAGGGGATCCGAAAAGCGGTCAAGCTCATCTCAGACCGCCCGGTGATCGCAAATTGCATCGGCCCGTTTTCTCTTGCCGGACGCCTTATGAACGTGAATAACGTGATGGTCTACTGCTATGAGGAACCGGAGATGCTCCATACGGTCCTTAAAAAAGGTACGGAATTTGCTGTCAAATACTGCAAAGCGTTAAAGGAAGCAGGCGCAAACGGCGTGATCCTAGCCGAGCCGCTCGCCGGTCTGCTCTCGCCCGAACTTATGAGCGAGTTTTCCAGCGACTACGTCAGACAGTTCGTCGATGCCGTACAGGACAAGAACTTCGTTGTCATATACCACAATTGCGGCAGTGCGGTCGAAAAGCTTTCTGAACAGATCCTGGACACGGGGTGCATTGCGTTCCATTTCGGCGATTCCATAAACATGCAGAACATGTTGAAGCTGATACCGCGCAACTATCTCGTGATGGGCAACATAAGCCCTTCGCGCTTATTCAACAACGGTACGCCCACGCAGATCAGGCTTGAGACGACCAGGCTGCTGGAAGCATGCGGCGGGTACAGAAATTTTGTCATTTCATCCGGCTGCGATGTACCGCCTTTGACTGATTTCGAGAACATCGATATATTTTTCAAGACGGTTGAATCATACTACTACAGGCAGAGCCTGTATGACATCATCGACTGAACAGAGGATATTCGAAAAGGAGGACTGGATATGGCGTCTTTACAGCGGATCGCCGAGGCGGTCGAGAACGGAAAGAATAAAGAAGCTGTTGACCTTATAAATGAGGCACTCAGGGATGGAGTAGACCCGCAGACGATTCTGAAAGACGGAATGATGGCGGCAATGGAAGTGATCGGGCAAAGATTCCGCGACAACGAGATCTTTGTACCCGAGATGCTTGTCGCCGCGCGTGCGATGAAAAAAGGTGTAGCCGTGCTGCAGCCGTACCTTGCGAGCAAGTCTTCGGTTCAAAGAGGAAAAGTCATAATAGGCACTGTAGAGGGCGATCTTCACGATATAGGAAAGAATCTTGTCGCCATGATGCTGGAGGGCGTCGGTTTTGAGGTCATTGACCTTGGAGTAGATGTTCCTCCCGGAAAATTCGTTGAGGAGCTGAAAAGAAACCCCGATACGAAAATTATCGCTATCAGCGCTCTCCTGACAACGACGATAGCTCAGGTGCGACTGACGATAGAAGCCCTTAAAGAGGCGGGACTGCGCGATCAGGTGACCATTATGGTGGGAGGCGCGCCCGTCACACAGAGCTTTGCAGATTCTGTCGGGGCTGACGCATATACACCGGACGCCGGAAGCGCGGCGGAGTGGGCAAAGAACAGGTTTTCGGTATTGTCCTGACCGGGAAAAGATACGTACCACGCGCGGCATCCCGGCTCTGATCCGCTCTGTAATTTATCCCGGTTAAGAGCCTTCGGGGGAGACTGCCGAACGTGAAGCTGAGGTCGGCGTTTTCCGGTCATTCTGGTGAAAAAATAAGACGGGTTTTGCGAATGCAAACACCTCGTCTTATTTTTTTATACGGGTATACGTTTTTCTGCCGATACTCGATTTAGATGATCTTCCGTACGCATCCGTCCGCAAGATATCCGTTCGGCGCTGACAAACGCTGCGGTTCCGGTGCCGTATTCTGACTAAAAATAGCGTCCGATGTCCCGGGCGGCCTGAAATGCGGCTGATGTAGCTGCCTTGATATTCCTCGGAGCGAGACAGTCGCCCAGCTGGTGGAACTCGGGAGCGCAGAAACGCAGGGAGGCGGCCTCATCTCTCAGGGGATCCATACCTGTAGCATAGATAACGGTATCGGCTTCATACAATACGGTTTCACTGTCTTTTTGCGCGACGACGCCCTTTTCGTTTATTTCGACGGCTTTTGTTGACAGGTTTATTCCGATGCCCCTGCGGCGGAGCTCATAAAACAGACCGCGGCCGTGCAGAAAATTCTCTCCGAAGTTCAGCTCGGGGAGCATCTCGAGTATCGTCACTTCTCTGCCCCGGATGCTCAGGTAGAGGCCGAGTTCCGAGCCGACGAGGCCGCCTCCGAGAATAACGACCTTATTTCCGACCCTGCTCTCGTTAAAGTAAGCGTCAACAGCGCCCAGCACGTTTTCTCCGTTTATTCCCGGGATCTTCGGGACGCTCGGTACAGCGCCGAGTGATGCTATTATTACGTCGGCTCCGACGGTCTTAGCGTATTCCGGCGTCACCCGGGTGTTCAGCCGTATATCGACGCCGGCATCCGCAATGGCCTTCACCTGATAGGATATGTAGTCTTTCAGTCTTGATTTAAACGGAACCTTATCCTCGCATAGCAGCACTCCGCCCAGGCGGTCGGTTTTCTCGCACAAAATCACGTCGTGCCCGCGCCCGGCCGCCGTCAGTGCCGCCTGCATACCCCCGATACCCCCGCCGACAACAAGGACTTTTTTTGTTTCAACGTTTTCGTTGTCATAGAGCACCTGCGTTTCGTTGCTTGTCACGGGGTTGATGGCACACGAGAAAAAGCCGTTATCAATGATTGAGGAAAAACAGCTCAGGCAGCGCATACATTTGCGGATGTCGCCTTCACGCCCCTCGCGCGCTTTTCAAGGGAAGAAAGGATCGCATATGAGCTCCCTTGCGACCTCGACTATGTCTGCCTGCCCGGATGCTATCACTTCTTCCATCATGGAAGGTTCCACGTGCCCGCCGACTGTTGCCACCGGGGTACATACGTGCTTTTTGATCTCCGCAGCGTACTTGACGTTACAGCCCTCGTCAAGGAACATTGTCGGATGCGTTATGTAGAACGATTCGTCGTCTTCATGGCTGCCGGTTGAAACGTGGATGATATCAACCTTGCCGTCGAGGGCCTTCGCGATGCGGACGCCCTCATCGATGTCATAGCCTGTTTCGGTACACTCTGTACCGCTCATCCTGAACTCTATCGGGAAACCACGGCCGCACTTTTTTCTGATGTCGGAAATTATGGCAAGAGGGAGACGCATTCTGTTTTCAAAACTTCCGCCCCACTCGTCTTTGCGCTTGTTGACGCCGGGGGATAGGAACTGGGACAGCAGCCAGCCGTGTCCGCCGTGTATCAGGACCATTCCGAAACCGCACTGCTTAAGGAAAAGCGCGGCGTCACCGAAGGCTCTTATTGTTTTCTCTATGATTTCGGGCGGCATCTCTCCGGCTTCATAACCGTAACGCGTCATCATGTTAACTGAGGAATAGCAAACACCAGACTTTTCTTTCGATATCTTCGCGGATGCTCCGGCGTGCTGAAGCTCCATAGCCGCCACGGCTCCGTGCCGGCAGATGCTCCGTGCCAGCGCGCTGAAATGGGGCTTGCCCATGATGTTGTCGAGCATTGGATGGAAGTGGTTGCTCCTGCCGGTAGAAGAATCCACCAAGCCCTCTCCGACGCAGACTGAAGCCGCGCCGCCCATCGCTTTCATCTCATAGTACGTGCACATGTCCGGAGTTGGAAAGCCCTCGGGCGTCATGTTCTGCGCGCCCGTCGGCGCAGCGAAGATACGGTTGCGAAACATCTTGTCACCGATCGTGATGGGTTCAAACAGATATTTATACTTCATTTGGCTTCGGGGCGCCGCCCGTTCTCCTTGTATTATAGAGTAGTAGTTATTAGAGCCCCTCTCCAAGGGCTGTGCTACACTGTAGAGGATGCTGTGGATTGGTTTAGTTCTCCTACCACCAGATGGTTCTTGAAAGGCTCCAA
>Ga0123335_1001278_pt1 | contig 41390 bp, 38 predicted proteins | sample BiotimSIPDNA_2_FD_89707 | JGI IMG/M metagenome (GOLD analysis project Ga0123335, IMG submission 89707) | Anaerobic biogas reactor microbial communites from Washington, USA - Biogas_R2 time_0 SIP DNA | ecosystem: Engineered > Bioreactor > Anaerobic > Unclassified | place: Washington, USA...
CCTCGTGCGCGATCAGGTACGCTATGGCGAGCAGCGCGTTGTCGTAGAGCATCTTCTCAAAATGCGGCACGAGCCACCTGTCGTCAGTCGAGTATCTGGAAAAACCGAAGCCGATATGGTCGAAAATGCCGCCCCTGTACATCTGCGTCAGCGTTTTTTCGGCGAGCTCCGGAGCGGTATATATAAGCAGCATCAGGTTGTGCGGCGACGGGAATTTCGGAGCCCGGCCGAAGCCGCCGTACACGCTGTCGTGTGTCTGCCTGAAAGCGTTGACCGCGCTCTCGACCGGCGCGTCGGATTCCGGCCCCCCGCGCTCTCCGCCTGCCAGCGACGCTATGAGCTCGTCGCCCCTTCTCAGCGCCTCGGCCTTTATTTCGGGCCAGCCGCCGTGGATGGCCTCGAGCAGGGCGATGAAGCGGTCTTTCGGGAAATACGTCCCCGCGAAGAAGGGCTTCCTGTCCGACGTCAGGAATATGCTCATGGGCCAGCCACCGCCGCCCGTGAACGCCTGGCAGGCCCTCATATAGATGTTGTCGATGTCGGGGCGCTCTTCACGGTCGACCTTTATAGGCACGAAGTGCTCGTTCAGTATCCGGGCGGCCTCCTCGTCCTCAAAGCTCTCGTGAGCCATCACGTGGCACCAGTGGCAGGTGCTGTAACCGATGCTGAGGAAGACCGGCTTATCCTCCGACCCGGCTTTTTCGAAGGCTTCATCACCCCAGGGGTACCAGTTGACCGGATTATAGGCGTGCTGCTTCAGGTACGGGGAACTCTCGTATATCAGTTTGTTTGCCTGTTTTGCCGCTCCCATGCCGGCGTCACCTCTCTTTCGTTCTTTATCTCAAATAGTATTTCACCGCCGCCCGTTTCGATTCATCGGGGCGGAGCGGCTATATTTTAAGGCGCGCTGCCGCGTCCCCGGAGTTTTCGTGAAATGAGCAATAAAAGTCAAGCGGAGTGCTGCCTGTTTGTGATATCCTCTGTATGGGAGGTGAGACCGTGGACTGCGGGGAGCGCGCCTGCGCCGTCAGGCGTATGAAGGAGTATATCGAGGAGCATATAACGGAAAAGATCACCCTGCGGATGCTTGCAGGTGCGGCCGAATACTCGCCGTGGCACGCAGCGAGGATCTTCAAGGAGGTGACGGGGCTATCGCCCTTTGAGTACATCCGGGCTGTCCGGCTGTCCCGGGCGGCCGCCAGGCTGCGGAGCGAGGGCGCCAGGGTAACGGACGTCGCCTTTGATTTCGTATTCGGTTCCCACGAGAGCTTTACGAGGGCTTTTACCAGGCATTTCGGCATGACGCCGCAGTATTACAAAAAGAACTCTCCTCTTATCAAGTTTTTCATACCGGAGAACGTACGCGATCATTACGTATCGATGCAAAAAGGAGTGAATATTATGGCGGATAACTCAGGCGCGGGCACCGTTTTTGTCCAGGTCGTCGACAGGCCCGCGAGAAAGCTTATCCTGAAGCGGGGAATAAAAGCTTCGCACTATTTTGAGTACTGCGAGGAAGTTGGGTGCGATGTGTGGGATGAGCTGTCCCGCATCAAAGGGGCGCTCTACGAACCGATAGGTATGTGGCTGCCCGAAAACCTGATAAAGCCGGGCACATCTTCATACGCGCAGGGGGTCGAGGTCCCGGTCGATTTCGACGGGGAGGTCCCCGAGGGCTATGAGATCATCGACCTTCCGCCCTGCAAGATGATGGTCTTCCAGGGGGCGCCCTATGAGGTCGAGAAGTTCGGCGAGGCGATAGGGGAGCTGTGGGAGGCGATGAAAGCCTATGACCCGACGATCTACGGTTTCGAGTGGGCCGACGAGGACGGGCCGAGGTTCCAGCTCGCCCCGATGGGCTACAGGGGTTATATCGAAGCGAGGCCCGTCAGGCAGCTGAACACAGACTGATCATAGCATATCCCCGGAATATATAAGGGGCTGCGGCAGTTCTACGTTTTGCCGCAGCCCCTTAACAGCGTTCGGTTCCTTTACCGTCGACCGGATACACGTCAAAGCTCAACAGGCTGACCGGGGACACTTTATTGTCAGGTGCTCGCCTGAGTTTATTCGATGCGTGCGTGAAAACAGCAGGCCCGGAGCTTGTCTTCCGTTGATATACAGTCAATCAGCAAGTCTGTATGTGGTTATCGTATTCACGCTTTCCAGATTTGTCGTATTTGAAATTATGGTGATATTTCCGCCGTTCTTCCTGAATTCTCTGGCGATGATCCTTCCGTATATGGTAGATTCATTGCCGTTTATTGTTACGTATCCGTTAGGTGCATAAAAAATTCCCACACATTTGCCGGAGCCTCCGTTGAATTCAATGTTTCCTGTTGCAGAATAAAACAAGATGTTATCTGACATTTCCTGTTGAACATCGTTTGAAAAATCTATTTTTCCGCTGGCACAAATAATGCCTGTTCCCGGAATACGGCCGTTGATTGTAATATCACCTTCCACATAGATCGGTCCGTCAACTGTTTTGCCGTTAGCTACTATGTCATCTATATCACTTTGGCTTAATACTATACCCTGCGATTTTATGAGGTCCGAAAAATCCGGCATGTCCAAAGGTTTATCAAGAATAATGACAGATTTATTAAATACATTGTTTATATCTCTTCCGCTTTCGGTACTGTAGGCGTTTCCGGTAACTTCAACATTGTTTTTTCCCGGTATAGAAACGCCGTCACGACCGTATACATCACCGCCAACAATAATACCATTTCCGTTGATCGATACTGTGCCGGCCCCTGCGAACACAGCGAAATCAAAAATGACTCCTCCGGGATTTGATATCTGAGCAACCGCTCGCGCGGATACATCTGTATCCGTAAACCCCAGAACTCTGGCAAATGTATATTCTACATTTCTGGTGCATATGACCTCGATTTTAGTTGAGTCGGGATAAGTTACCGTTACATCTGAAGCCCGGACGCCGTTTTTCCCGGCAAAACTGACAGCCGTGTTTTTTGCAATGGTTGTGTCCGGCAGGTCCCGTACACCCGCCAGTGCGGCGGCATCGGCGGCATTCTGCAGATGCGATTTTGCGACCGTAACTCTGCCTATATCTATCGCAATTGCCGCAAATCCCAATAAAACGACAAACAATAACGCGATCATGACCATGGCCTGGCCGGTCTCGTCCTTAAGCAGTTTGAATTTAGAGAACATATAAAAAACCCTTTCCCGGTCGGATATCACGCTTTTAGTTGATCGTCGGACATTTCCCGATACGGTTCACGCAGATCATCAACTTCAGCAGAGTTACAAGGTATATTTAAGTACACATTGATTTAATTAATTATAATGTTTTTTCATTACAAGTAAAGGGGTTTATAAGGATTTTCGTCTGTTCTCTAAACAGGCTGCTGCGGGCTTGACGGAACCCGGCTGCGGCGGGGCCAATTTGCCGGCAGGCGATAAAGAACACAAATTCATTGACACGAACAAAAACCCGGTAAACAAAATGCCGGGCCTTTTTGTCGGATCATATCCGGGCGGGTAGTTATTCCCCCAGGGGCAACGCGCATATTTCGTCAATGGTCATGCCGAAGCGCTCCCGGAGTTCCCGCTCCATGTGTTCAAACGGCGCAAAGAAAAACTCCTTTTCCACCGTTCCGAAGGCGCCTCTGAACATCTGCCGTGTCGTTTCAATACCGGGGTATTCCCAACCGTATTCACCTTTGTCCGGATAGGCTTCGAAAATACTGTATTCTTCGCCCTTTTCCAGGTGAACGTGATACTTGCCCTCATCCGCGAAGTAAAAGAAGTGTTGAAGTCAATCCAATACGGCGTATTCGTCCCGGAAGGCGAGTGGGGTTCAGTTTTTGTGCTTGCTTTTCCCGGGGGTGTTCGGTTTTGCTCCGGAAAAGGATAATGCGGCGGCGTGCCCCGCCGGCATATACATATTTGTTGATTACGAAAACGTCGTTGTAATATACAAGCCAAGACGGCGTCAATTGTCGAACAGAGAGAATACAATGTGCAACATGCATAAATAATAACTTTGTACGTTGTATAATTCGTATATCCGGACTATTTACAAATCAGGTATATGCTGTATAATGTATATAGATGTTAAACAGTACAAAATTTATGAAAGGAGCGCCAAACATGTTTGAAGATTTGTTTTCCTCTCTGACCAGAGTATCAGATTTTGAGTCGTTCCGCAAGGAATACGCTAACGAGGACAGAATGTATCTCCGTTACGTGTTCACCAGAGTTCCCGAGGAGAATTCAGACACCGAGAACGCTGCCTGATCCGGCGGCAGCGCCGAACGAATAAAAGAACAGCCCTCGCAAGAAGGCATTCTTTTTTAAATATATGCGAAAAAGCGGGGGATGTTCCCCCGCTTTTTCGTCAACTCGGGTCGCCGCGGCGATGTCTTTCCCCCGGTCCGTATAAAAAAATACCTGTTCTTTGACGCGCTTAAAAAGGCAATAAATCTGCCGGAGTGCGTCGATCCATGTCGGCCGGTTTATCAAACAGGTGGTTTATTCTCCCCTTGAAATCTGCTATAATCGGAGCAGCGGCCTGAAGGACCGACAGAGGGGGGTCGAATCTTTGCCCGTCATAACGATATCCAGGCAGATGTGCAGTTTGGGAGACGAGATAGCCGAGGGCCTGTCGAGCAAGCTCGGTTGGGAGCTGATCACCAGAAAGAGCCTGCTCAGCCGCTTTCCGGGGGAGTCAGCCACCGCTTACGACCTGCGAATGCTCTCGGAGAGCGCAAAATATCTGAAAAACCCGAGCAGGGAAGGCGGGACCTTTCTTGAGGTCATAACAAAAAACCTTCTGCGCTATGTGGAAGACCATCCCGCTGTCCTTGTGGGTTTCGGTTCGCAGATCATCTTCTCGGGCAGGGAGGACGCTTTGAACATCCGGATATTCGCTCCGGCGGAGACGCGGATAGCGCGGGCTGTGAAGCAGTTCAGAGTTACCCCGGAGGAAGCGAAGACGATGCTCGAATCCGCAGAACGGCGGCAAAGGCGCTTCGTGTCGACGGTCTTCGGCGCTGACATTTCGGAGCCTTCGCTCTATCACTTTATGCTGAACACCGGGAACCTCAGCGCGGACGAGGCTGTCGCTGCCGTGATGGCGCTGAACAGCGCCCGCGAGAGCCGCAGGCTCCTGTCGCGGGAGGATGCCCCCGGTGTCACGAGCCGCCTTTCCGAGGCACCGGTCTTCAAAACAAAATCCGAGGCGGAGCTTGCGCGGCTCCTCGATATGTACCGCATAGAATGGGATTACGAGCCGAAAACCTTCCCGATAGAATGGGATTCGGAGGGCAACGTGACCCTCGCTTTCAGCCCGGACTTCTACCTGAGGAAATTCGACACGTACATCGAATTGACTACGATGAACCAGAAATACGCGGCGCAAAAGAATAAGAAGGCAAAGAAGCTCAGGGAGCTCTACCCCGGTGTCAATATAAAAGTCGTGTTCAAAAACGATTTCAATGCGCTTGCGGAAAGACTACATATAGGCAGGGAGGACCGGGATGTATCCCTCTGAATTTAAACGTGTCGTTTTCACCCGTGAGGCGCTGCGCGACAGGACTGCGCAGCTTGGAAAGAAGATAACGCAGGACTACCGGGGCAAAGAGCTCATACTGATAGGGGTCATGAAAGGGTCGCTGTATTTCCTGTCCGACCTGTCCAGGGAGATAGATCTGCCGCTCCAGATAGACCTTATGTCTGTCGGAGTAATGAACTCCACAGGGAAGACGGGCGTTGTGAGGATCACGAAAGATCTGGATTACGATATCACGGGAAAACACATCCTCGTTGTCGAGGACATCATCCGCTCGGGGCTGACGCTCGGGTATCTGCTCCAGAACCTCGGCACAAGGGGCGCGGCCGACGTCAGGCTCTGCACACTGTTGTTCTCCCCGGCGGAGCTGCTGCTCAATATTTCCGTGGATTACGTCGGTTTCGAGGTATCAAAGAGCCAGCGGCTGATTGGATACGGATTGGACGTCGGCGAAAAAGGGAGAAACCTCCCGTATATAGCAGAAATCAAGGGGATGCGAAATTGATCCGCATCCCCTGTAATATAATGACTCCAGAGAACCCTGACACGCTCTTACACCGATATCGACCCTTTTTATTTGTAAAAGCTTTTTAATCTAACGCATGCACTCCGGCTGTTCTCTCTGAACGATACTCGGCGAATAACCTTATATCTTTCCTTGATCGCACCCTTTATCCACTTGTTAAACCAGTGTTCCGCTCTACGATTGCCGTCCCACTTTCGTGTTCCGTCACACTTCGTATCGCCGCGATCACACTTTCACTTTCCACTGTAAAGTGGCGGCCTTATATCTGAGTCTTTGCCTGTTTCGGAAATCCCTGGAGTCTGACTTAAATATATAGGCTGTGTGCGCCGTTGTCAAGACGTGAAAGCGTAGATATCGTCGGTGTGAATTTGTGCAAATCAATCAAAATAACCAATTATTCGCAGCTGAAAGAACGAGAATCAGTCAATTTCACTTTTTGCGCCGTGTCGTGGGGACACGGCTTTTTTACTGTCCGCGCAAGCGGAGCGGGCGGGGGCTCCGGAAGGGCAGTCATGGCACAATGTATTGCCCGGAACATATCATGTAGTGCGTGGCTTAATTTCATAAAAGGAGTTCTGTGCATGAATATTTATGATCCTGAAGTGACCGCAGCGGGATGCGTACCTCAGGAAACGACTATTGAGGGAGTGAAACTGGCGCACGCTTACGTGCCGTTTCAGAAACTCTGCGATACTTTTACTCCGGAGGGAGCGCTGATGAAAGGTACGGCTTTTCCTCCGCTTGTAAACGTCTACGGCTGGAGACCGAAGGATAAGGGGGACACGGCAGGTGAATAGGGACGAATTGCTGCAGCAGATAACTGCGCTTGATTTTTACATCATCGATCTGCATCTGTATCTGAACACGCACCCTAACGACGGGCAGGCGCTGGAACTGTACAACGCCTCGGTCAGGAAAGTTAAAGAGTTGCGGGAGGAGTATACGCAGAGATTCGGTATGCTGCTCGCCAACAACACGGAGAGCAGGCAGCCCTGGCAATGGATCGACGACCCGTGGCCCTGGCAGAGAGCTTTCAATTTCAACCTAGGGGAGGACATGGGTTAAATGTGGCTTTACGATAAAAAACTTGAATATCCCGTGAAAATCAAGAACCCCGATCCCAGGATGGCAAAGCTGATAATCACGCAGTACGGCGGTCCCGACGGGGAACTGGCCGCTTCATTGCGCTATCTGAGCCAGAGGTTTTCCATGGTCACGCCTCAGGCGAAGGGGACATTGAACGATGTAGGTACAGAGGGTGCAAAATGGACCTTTCCGCTTCCGGGGCTGTCGTCACCCGGGCGGATGCTGAGCCCGATCTATGGCCTTACAGAGCCCGGAGAGCTCCCGTGGGACAGGCTTTTACGCACTTCAGGCAATCCCTGCAGACGGCGATCGCCCGGGGATCATTGAACTCAGGCTTGATAACGGTGCTGAACCCGCGGCCTACAAGCCCCAGAATACCTTCCCCGGCCACCTCTTCGCAAACCCGCATACACAGGCCGCACAGGATGCATTTTCCCTGATCCCTTTCGATCGCTTCAAGCTTTCGTTCCGTATAGCCGGGGTGTTTGTCCCCTTTTATCCGCTCGGGCTCGATCCGCATCGTGTTTGCATACCGGATGAGGCGGCACTGCTCATAGTCGTGGCAGCCGCAGTTCAGGCAGCGCCTGCCCTCCCGCTCTGCCTGTTCGGTTGTAAGCCCGAGCTCGATCTGTCTGAAGTCATGCCTGCGCTCGCCAGGGTCTCTTTTGGCCATGCTCGCCCGCGGAATGACCTCTTTGTCCGAGTACATTTTCGCGGTTACCTCGCGCTCGGAGACGTACGGCTTGCGGTATGGCAGATCAATGCCGCGCAGCCACGCATCAATAACGCCTGCCGCCCTGTGCCCCTCTCCGCAGGCAGCGACGGCGATATCCGCCCCGCCGTTGGTCGCGTCGCCGATGGCAAAAACACCCTCTATATTCGTGGAAAAGGTGTGCTCGTCCGCAGCGATAGTGCCCTTTCGGCTCAGCACGATATCTTCAAAGCCGCTCACGTTCGTTGTCTGCCCCAGGGCCAGGATCACGCTGTCCACATCAAGCTCTTCGGTTGCGCCCGGTATCGGTCTGGGGGCACGGCGGCCGCCGGCATCGGGCTCGCCGAGCTCCATCTTCCGGATCCTCAGGGAACTCACCGCCCCGTTTCTTCCGATGATCTCTTCCGGTGCCGAAAGAAACTCAAATTTTACGCCCTCTTCGGCGGCCTCGTTTATCTCCTCATCCTGGGCCGGCATCTCCGAGCGCGTGCGGCGGTAAATAACACGGACGTCTTCGGCGCCGAGACGTATGGCCGTGCGGCAGGCATCCATCGCGGTGTTTCCGCCTCCGACGACCGCGACCCTTTCCCCGATGTCGGGCCTGTGCCCAAGGTTCACCTCCCGCAGAAAATCGATCCCGCCGAACACGCCGCGCAGTTCCTGACCGGCGCAGTCGATGCGGGTGCCTGTCCATGCTCCGATCGCGATAATAACAGCGTCATACCTGGCACGGAACCCGGCAAAGGTCTCGTCTTTGCCGATCCTGTAATTGTTGATAAATTCGACCCCCAGCTCGGCAATATCGGAGATCTCCCGGTCGAGGACCTGCTTGGGAAGGCGGTACCCGGGTATCCCGTAACGCAGCATGCCTCCCATCTGAGGCATGGCGTCGGCGATCGTTACCTTGTGGCCTTTCAGAGCCAGATAATACGCGGCCGACAGACCTGCGGGGCCGCCGCCGATAATGCCTACGGTCTTTCCGCTTGGGGGGGAGACCGTGGGTTTCCACGGGTCCGGGCTCCGAAGGACCACATCTGCCGCATAGGACTTGAGCCTTGCAATGGAGATCGGCTCCTCAACAAGCCGGCGTCTGCAGGCCTCCTCGCAGGGGTGCGGACAGATGCGGCCTATTGTTGCCGGCATCGGCAGCGTGTCTTTGATTATCCTGACAGCCTCCCGGCAGTCACCGCGGCCTATAGCCTGTACATAGCCCATACAGTCTGTACCGGCCGGACATTTGAGCGTGCATGGTCCGCGGCAGTCGCCCTCGTGGTCGCTCATCAATAATTCAAGAGCGATCTTTCTGGACTGCCTGATCCTCGGAGAGTCTGTGTGGACCACCATTCCGTCCGAAACGAGGGTGGAGCAGGCTCTTAGCAGTTTCGCGGTCCCTTCAAGCTCAACGACACAGAGTCCGCAGCCGCCGTAGTGCTCGACAGACTCATCATTGCAAAGTGTCGGTATCTCTATGCCTGCGCGCTGAGCTGTTTGAAGTATAGTCTCTCCCTCGTGACCGCTCAGGCTTATTCCGTTTACAGTAAGATTAATGGTATCCAAACTCCGCACCCCCTTTATTCCGCGCTTATCGCGCCGAATTTACAACGGCTGACACACATACCGCACCGGATACACTTATCTGAGTCGATACTGTGGGGCTGTTTTAACCGGCCGGATATGCAGCTTGTGGGGCAATGCCTGGCGCAGGCCGTACAGCCTGTACACACTTCAGGGTCTATGACATAGCGCAACAGGTTCCTGCACTGTTTTGCGGGACAGTGTTTGCTCCTGATGTGTTCCTCGTATTCATTGCGGAAATACTTAATTGTTGTCAATACCGGGTTCGGGGCGCTCTGTCCGAGACCGCAAAGCGAGCCGTCCTTAATGGCAAGACACAGCTCCTCAAGAAGCTCAATGTCCCCTTCTTTTCCCTCACCCTTGACGATCCTCTCGAGTATCTCTTTCATCCGCTTCGTGCCGATGCGGCAGTGGACGCATTTGCCGCAGCTCTCGTTTGTCGTAAACTCAAGGAAAAAGCGGGCAACCCCGACCATGCAGGTCGTCTCATCCAGAACGACCATGCCGCCGGAGCCCATGATTGCCCCCGTTGCGGAGATTGCGCTGTAATCGATGACGGTATCTATCAGGTCCGCGGGGATACAGCCTCCCGATGGGCCGCCCAGCTGTACTGCCTTGAAGGCCGATTTTCCGATCATACCGCCGCCGATCTCAAAAATGACATCGCGCAGCGTTTTGCCCATCGGTACTTCCACCAGCCCTCCGCGTTTTATTTTCCCCGTGAGCGCAAAGACCTTTGTCCCCTTGCTCTTTTGATTTCCCATTGCCGCAAAAGCCTCGCCGCCGTTCAGGATGATCCAGGGGACATTTGCAAAGGTCTCAACGTTGTTTATATTGGTCGGCATATTCTTATAGCCTTTTTGCGCGGGGAAGGGCGGTTTGAGTCTCGGCATACCGCGCTTGCCCTCGAGAGATTCGATCAGAGCGGTTTCCTCACCGCACACGAAGGCGCCCGCTCCGGCTTTGATCGTAATATCACAGGAAAAATCCGTACCGAGGATGTTCTCGCCCAACAGCCCGCGCGACTTCGCCTGGCTTATGGCTTCCTCAAGACGCACTATCGCAAGCGGATATTCCGCCCTGACATATACGAAAGCCTCCGAAGAGCCGATCGCATAGGCGGCGATGAGCATTCCCTCAATAAGGTTGTGGGGATCACTCTCAATGAGCGCGCGATCCATAAACGCGCCGGGGTCGCCCTCATCGGCATTGCATATGAGATATTTCTTTCCCGGGGACTGCCGGGTCGCGTTCCATTTGAACCATGTGGGAAAACCTGCCCCGCCGCGGCCGGAAAGGCCGGAGGTTTTGATAACCTCGATCACCTGATCCTGTGTCATGTTCAGAAGGGCTTTTTTCAGCGCTTCATAACCGCCGCAGGCGATGTACTCGTCAATACCGGTCGGATCGATGATCCCGCAGTGGCGAAGGGCGATCCGTGTCTGTTTATCGAGGAATTCCTCATCCTCAGGCTGTATGCACAGCCTGTCCAGCATGGACAGATCGCCCGAAACCGCGGCAGCGGCGATGACTTCCGCATCTTTCTCGCTGACGCGAACAAGCCGCCTGACAAGGGTCTCCCCGTCACGCAGCTCGACGATCGGTTCAAGAAAACACATACCTATACAGCCGGTCAGTCCGAGATCAACTCCCTGCGTTCCCCGCAGAGCTGATTCAATAGCCGAATGTACCTTTCCCGCTCCTGCGGCTATGCCGCAGCTGCCCTCACCGATGACAATTTTCATAGCCCTTCCTCCTGTCTTGCGTTGCGGGCCAGTTCGTCGAGAATGTCTATGACCTTTTCCGGCGTGAGTGAACCGTATGCCTCATCATTTATCATCATGACCGGAGACAGGCTGCAGCACCCGAGACAGGAGACTTTTCTCAGGGAGAACAATCCGTCCGCTGTCGTGTCGCCGTTTTGTATGAACAGCTTCTCACCGATCAGGCGCTCTATCTCTTCCGAACCGTTGACATGACAAGCAGTGCCGTTGCAGAGCAGGATCAGGTACTTTCCGACAGGCTCCAAACGAAACTGCGAATAGAATGTGGCGACACCCATGATCTTCGCGGGTTTCACGCCGGTTCTTTGGGCTATGTAATAGATCACGTCAACAGGCAGGTACCCGTATATGTCCTGTGCTTTTTGAAGTATAGTGATCAGGTTTTCCGGTGCTTGAGAATATTCTGACATTACGCCGTCCAGCAATGACAGGTCACTGCTGCCAGAGGTGCTCATTTGGTATCCCCTCCGCTTTTCTTTTTGTACAATTATACTACATTATTCTTAATAATCAACTCAATAACGCCAAAAATACTGTTAATTGCTGTTATTATATTGCAGCTAATTTGTACAGATTATCCAATGCCAGGGGCAGATCAATATACGGGGAGTATCATACGAGCCGAGACGCCTCCGGATCATATCACTCCTCCGCTTTTTTTGGCCGGTCCGATAAGATAGTCCCAGGTCTGTTCAAGCGAATTTAATCGCAGCTCGCAGCTGCCGTCTTTGAATACGACAATCGATCCGATCATCCTTCTATGGAAAATATCGCCGGCCTTTCCGCCTTCCGCAATCGCCGCAGCTTCGGCCCGAACCTCCTCTTCGGAAATCGCGGCGCCTCGCGGCGGCGATCCCCGCACAACCGAATTCAGTTTTTGCACTGCGGTCTCTGTCAGAGCATCATATTTCCGGCTCATCATCCGCATCTCCTCTTTTGAGATATTCCCCGAGAAAAAAGCGTCGAGAACGCGCTCTTTCTTCTTTTTGAGCAGCTCGATCTCCCGCTCATACCTGCGCGTTTGCGGCTGAGCGTTTTCCCTTTTGGTTATCTCCTCCATTGCCATGCGCGTTATGTCCTCAACGAGCCGGGCCTTATCGATCTTCAGTTCGCGCAGGCTCCGGCGCAGCATTTCAAGAGCGATATCGTCCCGAAGCCTCCTGCCTATGGAACAGCCGGACGGGCTCTGCGCTGTCCGGGCGGAACCTTTATACACAGCCCCGGAGCAGCGCCAGTACCTGCGCAACGTGCCGTCAGTGAGCCTCCTGCTGCGGGACACAAAGACTGAACCGCACTCCCCGCACCTGATTTTTCCGGAGAAAATGTATCGGTCGGAGTGACCGGCCCCGGGATTGGCGTGGCGATTGCGGCTTGCGATCCGGCGCTGCACGGCCTCCCAGAGCTCCCGCTCAATTATCGGCTCGTGATGAGCTCTGATTGAGATCGCGGTCTCCATTCCCCGGTTGGGCTTTTTTGCGTGGGTAAGATAGTCCGGCGTATATGTCTTTTTTTGCACCAGATCCCCGACATATTTCTCATTTTTCAGGATCTTGAGTATATATCCCGGAGACCACCTGCCCTCGCCTGTCAATGTCCTGAAGCCGCTCTCCCGCAGCTCCCGCGCAATGACGGAGGTCCCCTTTTTCTCAACACCGTATTTGTGAAATATCAGCTTCACGATCCGCGCACCCTCGGGGTTTATACGTATTTGCCCGCCCGATACGTCATATCCGAGCAGCGAGTGTCCGAAGACAACTCCCTTCTCCATCTGCCGCTCCTGCCCCCATTTGACGCGCAGGGAGGTCTTACGGCTCTCCTCCTGGGCGAAGCTGCCCATGATCGAGAGCCTAAGTTCGGCATCGGGCTCGAGGGAGTTGAATCCGTCACTCATAAAATATACCCCGACTCCCCACCGCTTGAGCTCGCGGGTACAGGAGATGGTGTCGAGAATATTGCGCGAAAACCGGCTGACCTCCTTGGTGAGAACGAGGTCAAAGCGGTTCATGCGGGCGTCGTTCATCATGCGGTTGAATTCCGGCCTTTTCTTTCTGGATGTCCCGGTGACGCCCTCATCGGCGTAAATGGCGTAGAGCTCCCAGTCCGGCCTGAGGCTTATGTATTGTTCAAAGAACGTCTTCTGACTTTCCAAGGAATTGGCCTGATCCGTGCTGTCAGTGGAGACCCGGCAGTAGGCCGCAACTCGCAGCATGGCTGCACCCCCTTTTTGTCATACCCCGAATGCATGCAGAAAAGCCCTCAGACCCGGTGTGCAATCCGAGGGCCGCAGAAAGGCCGTCTGCGCGGGCTGCTCTGTGAGCGGGGCTGCGCCCCTCATCATACGGTATCGGTACTTTTCAGCGAGTTCCTGCCGTTCAGCTTACCGATGCAGCGGAGGCACTCCTCCTGTGTGAGATATCCGCTCTGCGCCAGCTCAAGCAGAACGGCCGTCTTGTATTCGCGCAGGAACCCAGGCTGCGTCCTGTCTGTCGGCTGCTGCTCATTGTAAACCCCGCGCAGTCTGACGGCATAAGCCACATCCTCACCCCCACTCGATGAATATGCTGCCCATCCGCATTATTTGCCTGTCCCCCTCATTGCGCAGCTGCATGCAGCCCGGGGCGCCGGATTTGCATCACCGGGGTCCTGTTCGGTCCAAAGCTTAAGAAGGGTGCATTTTGCACCCTTTGCAGGTACAGAGGAGCTGGCCCACCTCGAGATGGTGGGGACAATGGTGAGGCAGCTGACGGAAGGCGCCACGATCGCCGGCATCGACGCCGCGACGCTCGCGCCCTACTATGTGGACCACGGAGTCGCCGTATACCCCGCAAACGCGGCCGGCGTACCGTTTACGGCCGCCTATCTGCAGTCAAAAGGCGACCCCAGGACAGATCTGTACGAGAATATGGCCGCTGAGCAAAAGGCCCGCTCAACATATGAGTACCTTATCAATATGGCCGACGATCCGGACGTGATAGGGCCTCTGAAGTTCCTGCGAGAGCGCGAGATCGTACATTTTCAGCGCTTCGGCGAGGCGCTGCGTATCGTTGAGGAGTATCTGGAATCGAAAAAACAATTCAAGGTCCCGAATTATAAAAGCAATGTTATGTCAACCAATATGGGGTCGGCCGGATCTGCGGGAAACAGTGCGAACACAGACCGCGGCATAGTGTCGGAGGAACGCGCCGAGTCGAAATTCAGGGATATGACAGGCGGTGCGGGGGCAGTCAAGCCCGGATACAACGATATGAAGACCCGGAGCGCAGGGGAAGTCATGCCCAAAAACAACGAGATGAACGCCCGCGGCGGCGCGGCAAACGAGAAAAAGGACATGGGGGTGGCGGCAGGCGGCGCGGGCTCCAAGTTCAAAGATATGACGGTCCGGGGCTCGGAAGGCAATATGGGCAAGTACAGGGATCTGAGAGCGCAGGGCGGCACATCGCCGATGAACAAGTACGGAAAGGACCGCGGGGCAGGATACTGAGCGTGCGTGACCGCGCGCAGTCCCTCCGGGCCGGGGTCCCACCCGGTGCGCTCTCCCGGTATTGGAGGCTGATATGAGCGGAAGCCGGAAATTTTTAAGCCCGGACGAGGCAATGGCAGGAGGGGGAGCCGTAGCGCAAAGCGGCGATTTCCCGGAAAACATAAGACCCTGGCCGTACAGTATGTCCGACTACCTGCAAAGCCACGTGGGAAGAGCGGTCAGGGTGAAATTCGATTTGGGCGGCGGCGTTTGCGAAAAAAGGGGGATCCTCGCGGCAGCGGGGATGAATTTCATCGGTCTGCAGCCGTGTATGACGCGGGACCTTTTTATTGTGGAGCTTAGCGCCGTGAAATGCGTTGAAGTTCTGGATTACAAAGGGCCGGGGCGGGGGAGATAGAATCGAACCCGCCGGCCTTTCGCAGCCGCCGCACCTAAGCCTTCTCCTGGAGGAGAAGGTGCCGAGCAAAGCGAGGCGGATAAGGCGGCGTTGAGATCTCACATCATCCTGATGGGCCTTCGCCGCCCGCCTTCCCCGGAGCGTTTCAAAGAGCAACTGTTTTTAACACGCTCCGGCGGCTGGTTATTTCTGGTTCTCTTCCGTGTACTCTTTTGCGTTTATGACCTGCTCAAGGCTCGGATGCGCCTCGCCGGAAACGCCTGAAGTACTCTGCGCATTCGCCCATGCCGCGGTCTTTTGATTTTCCGAGGGTCTTTTCGGGTCCTTCTTGATCTCCATTTCGGCCTCCTTCCTTTGTTATAGGCGCTGCTCCGGGGAACTGACTGTCCCGCCGCCCGGGGGATGACAGGTCCGGGCAGCCATTTGAGCGTAAGCTTCAAACCTCTGCTTCGCGTGCCGCTGCGATTTTTCAAAGAGCTTGCCGGCATTTGAAGGGGAGGTCTTGTATATCTGCGTGTAACGCACCTCGCCCTCAAGGAATTCTCTGTACGGCATAGAGGGCTCTTTCGAGTCGAGGATAAAGGGGCTGCCGCCCTGTGCCGCGACTCTCGGATCGTATCTGTACAGCTGCCAGTATCCGCAATCCACAGCTTTTTTTGTCTCGGCGATGCTCTTGGACATGCCCGCTTTTATCCCGTGGTTTATGCAGGGCGCGTATGCTATAAGCAGGGAGGGGCCCGGGAAGCTCTCGGCCTCGCGCATCGCTTTTATCGTCTGGTTCATGTCTGCCCCTATCGCGATCTGGGCTACATAGACGCTGCCGTAGCTTATGGCCATCATCCCCAGGTCCTTCTTTCTCGTGCGCTTGCCGCCATAAGCGAACCTGGCCACCGCGCCTTCCGGGGTGGACTTAGAGGCCTGGCCGCCGGTGTTGGAGTACACCTCGGTATCGAGGACGAGCATGTTCACGTCGCCGCCCGACGCTATGACGTGGTCCAAGCCGCCGTAGCCGATGTCGTATGCCCATCCGTCGCCGCCTATCATCCACACGGAGCGCTTTTCGAGATAGCTGCGCAGTTCGTATATCTTTCTCAGCACAGGGTTTTGAGACAGGTCGGTCTTTTCGAGGAGGCCCACGATCTCCTTTGAGATCGCGAGCGAAGCGGGCCCGTCGTCATATTTCTCGAGCCAGTCGCGAAACAGCTGCCGCAGCCCGCGGTCGACACCCTCGTCCGGGTGCGCCTGCATCACAAGGTCTTCGAGCCGCTCTCTGAGCTGCCTGACGCCCAGGTACATGCCGTATCCGTATTCCGCGTTGTCTTCAAACAGGGAGCTGGCCCAGGCGGGGCCCCTGCCGTCAGAGCCCGTACTGTACGCGATGGACGGCGCGCTGGCCGCCCAGATCGAGGAGCAGCCCGTCGCGTTGGCTATCATCATGCGATCGCCGAAAAGCTGCGTTAAAAGCCGCACGTAGGGCGTCTCCCCGCAGCCCGGGCATGCCCCGCTGAACTCGAGAAGAGGCCTCATGAGCTGGCTGCCGCGGACAGTGAAGCGGTCGACAAGGTCGGGCTTTTCCGTCAGCGTCATGGCAAATTCCCAGTTATCGCTCTCGGCATCGATCTGAGACGCTGCGGCTTTCATTACGAGAGCCTTCTCCTTTGACGGGCAGATGTCCGCGCAGTTGCCGCAGCCCGTGCAGTCGAGCGGCGACACCTGCACGCGCAGGGAATATGCTTCAAGGCCTTTACCTGCAGCCTTTCTGACCTCGAATCGTGCGGGCGAGCGGGATCTTTCGTCGCCGTCAAGCAGGAACATGCGTATCGTCGCGTGCGGGCAGACGAAGGAACACCTGCCGCACTGGATGCAGTTGTCGGGCAGCCATTCCGGGATGAACGGAGCTATGCCGCGCTTTTCATAGGAGGTCGTCCCGAGGGGGTATGAGCCGTCCTCCATGCCGGAAAACGCGCTCACGGGCAGGCTGTCGCCCCTGTTTGACGCCATCACGCGCTGTATGCGCCTGACAAAGCCGGGCGAGCTGTCGTCTGTCCCGCCGTTGTCCCGGGCGTCGGCCCACTCGGCCGGCACGTCGACCTTCACAAGCGACTGCGCGCCGCGGTCGACGGCCGCGTTGTTCATCTGCACTATATTGCCGCCTTTGCGCCCGTAGGACTTTTCGTTGGACTCTTTCAGAAGCCGCATGGCGAGCTCCGGAGGTACGACGCGCATCAGGCTGAAAAATGCCGACTGCATTATCATGTTGATGCGGTTACCGAGGCCGATCTCGGAGGCTATCTTCTCGGCGTCGATTATATAGAACCTGACGCCGCCTGACGCAAGGCAGCGTTTCAGGGGCGCGGGCAGGATGTCCCCGACGTCATCGGGGCCGCGGTCGCAGTTGAGCACGAAGATCCCGCCCGGCCTGATATACTCGCTGAGGTCGTAGTTGTTGAGAAAAGTCTTGTTATGGCACGCGAGATAATCGGCCTTGTACGTCAGGTATGAAGACAAAATCGGGTTTTTGCCGAATTTAAGGTGGGAGACGGTCGTGCCGCCTGATTTTTTGCTGTCATAGGAGAAATACGCCTGGACGTTGAGATCCGTGTTCTCGCCTATGATCCTGCAGGCCGTCTTGTTCGCGCCCACAGTGCCGTCCGAGCCGAGGCCCCAGAACTGGCAGGTGACCTCGCCGTTCTCGGGGGGAGCGTACGACCGGTCCTCGGGAAGTGAAAGATTCGTCACGTCGTCGTCTATACCCACCGTGAAGCCGTTTATCGGCCGGGCGGCTCTCAGATTGTTGTAAACGGCCAGTATCTGCTGCGGCGTCGTATCTTTCGAGCCGAGGCCGTACCTGCCGCCGACGATGAGCGGCGCTCCCGAGCGCCCCGAGAACATACTGCATACGTCAAGATACAGCGGCTCTCCGGGTGCACCCGGCTCTTTCGTCCTGTCAAGTACGGCTATGCGCTCGACGCCGGGGGGGAGGGCCTCGAAGAAGTATTTCCCGGAAAAAGGCCTGTAGAGCCTGACTGCCAGCAGGCCCGCCTTCACGCCGCGATTCGAAAGATACTCAATCGTCTCCCTGACCGTGCCGCACACGGATCCCATAGCTATGATAACGTCCTTCGCGTCGGGAGGGCCGTAATAATCAAACGGGCGGTAAGCGCGCCCGGTGAGCTCCCGGTATTTTTGCATATAGCCTCTGACAATGTCGGGAGCGGCGAGATAAAAACTGTTCTGGACCTCCCGCCCCTGGAAGTAAATGTCGGGGTTTTGCGCCGTGCCACGCACCTGCGGACGGGAGGGGCTGAGTGAGCGGTCCCTGAATTCCTGTATTGCCTCCAGGTCCGCTATAGAGGCGATCGCTCCGTACCCGAGCTCCTCAATATTCCTGTACTCGTGCGATGTTCTGAACCCGTCGAAGAAATGTATGAACGGCAGACGGGCCGATATGGCGCTCAGGTGGGCGATAAAGCCCAGGTCCATTGCCTCCTGGGGGTTTGCCGAAGCCAGCATGCAGGCGCCCGTCTGCCTGCACGCCATCACATCCTGATGATCTCCGAAGATGGAGAGGGCGTGAGTCGACAGAGCTCTCGCCGAGACGTGCAGCACGCCGGGGAGCAGTTCTCCCGCCATCTTGTATATGTTCGGTATCATCAGCAGCAGGCCCTGTGCCGCCGTAAATGTGGTCGTGAGCGCGCCGGAGGCCAGTGAGCCGTGCATCGCCCCGGCGGCGCCCGCCTCAGACTGCATCTCGACGACCCTGACCGTCTGGCCGAAGATGTTCTTCTTCCCGAGCGATGCCCACTCGTCCGTCAGTTCCGCCATCGGAGTGGACGGCGTTATGGGGTAGATCGCCGCCACCTCGGTGAAAGCGTAGGCGGCGTATGCCGCCGCGTGGTTTCCGTCTACGGTTATCTTACCCGGCATGGAATGCGCTCCTCATCGGCAGATTTTTATGTCGCGCCCCGCGCGGTATTTCCGGGGAGGACGGTCCTCACGGCCGCTCCGATCTCCTCACGTGCCCGTGACAAGGTGTGCAGCCGGTATGCACGGGCATGTGAAGTTGTCGTTGTATTTTGCGCTGCCTTTGATCTTGCCTCTCGACTCCTTGTGCAAAACGGACGTGACGACGCATGTATCCGGCAGATTTATCAACCCAAACGATATCTTTAACAATATGGAACGCGAATATTCGCGCCGCGATAAACCCGCCGTTCGGGGCAAAAAAAGCGTGAAGCGGCATTGCTTGTAAGCCGCTCCACGCTCCGGTGTGTCAAAGAACGCTTGTTCTTTGACATTGCGATTAAATTTCCCGGGTCAGTCGGAATCTGCTCCTTCGGCGAAATCAAGAATCTCGGAAGTCGTCAGCATCACGCCTCCCTCGAATTCAACTACGCCGTTCTCCGGTTTCGCGACCTCGGGCATGGACCCGGGCTTTGTCACCTCGGGCGGTACGGGAGGCCTGACTATCTCGGGTGTCCTTGGGGAGGATTTCTTTCTCTCCGCCATAGCCGCTATAAGTTCCCGCCGCCGGCCAGCCTGCGCTCCTCGGCCTCGATCATCTTCTGTACCATGCGCCCGCCTATGGGGCCGCCCTGTTGGCCGTTGATCTTCGACGGGACATCCCCTTTGTAGTGGTCGTTGTTCTCTTTGACGTACTGTGACATTCCTATTTCGGCGGCGGCTTCCATTTTCAGCGCTTTGAGCTTTTCGCTGATATCTTTTTTGCTCATGTCAAACTCCTTTTATATAAGCCGGTCATTCCTGTTTCGCGGCCGCTGCCGGAAGAGCAGCCGCCGGCTCGTGAGAGGCGGCCGTATCGCCGTCCGCAAAAATATTATCTTACTAAACGGCGAAAATATGCGCCGCGGCGCATCCGCAATATTTTCAAGCGGCATATTTTGCATGAATTACAAAGAACAGCCTGTCGCGACAGCGGCAGACTGTTCCCGGAGGGAATATAAGTTGAAGAGGTTTTGATCAGGAGGGCACGGAAGGCTGCTCCGATTCCCGGTCGGGGGACGCGTTCCCCGACGAGCGGAACAATTTTTTGAAAAAGACGATGGCCAGTATGACCGCGACGACGGCGGACAATCCTTCCACGATCGGGGTCGAAGCGGCGACGCCGTACAGGGGCCACAGATGGTTGAAAAGGACCATCAGAGGGATGTCAAGTATCCCTTTACGCATTATGGACATGAACATGGCCTCGACTTTTTTCTCCGCGGCCTGGAAAAGCATCATTGCGGTCATAGATATCGACGCCAGGGGCATTGCCGAACAGACCAGGCGTATGAAACGGCTCCCGTACCTGATAGTATCCGCGTCGTCGATAAAGAATCGGACAAAAACATGGCCGAAGATGAGCGAGACGATCATGCACAGGGTCGCAAAACCGACGGCGATGGATGCGGCGCCTGTTATGGCGCTCTTCATGCGCTTATAGTTCTGCGCGGAGTGATTGAACGCAATCAGCGGCAGGGTGCCCTGTGTGATCCCCGTCGAAACCCTGAAAGAGAGCATGTTGGTGCGCTTGGCTATACCCATACCCGAAATGGCGGCCGAACCCAGTGGCGACATCAGGTTGTTGGCGACAGCGCTGGATACGCTGCCCATCATAGTCATAATGAAGGAAGGAAGGCCGATAGTTATCACGTCAAGAGGTATCCTTCCCGTGAACGCGACGTCGCGAGGGTTCAGGGAGAGGACCGAGACTTTCCTGCGCCTGATGATATAAATGACGAAGTAAGCGGAGGCCGCGACGTTTGAGAGCAGCGTGGCGACAGCCGCTCCAGTCACCTCAAGCCCCTTGGGAAGAATAACGAACATGAAGAGCGGGTCAAGGGCCATATTGAGCAGGCCCCCCATCGACACGCCTATACTGGCCTCGCGGGCAGCGCCCTCTGAGCGCACCAGGTTCGCAAGGAGCGGATTGAGCAGCATGAACACGCCGCCTATGACGCAGACCCAGAACATGTACGACGCCGCATAGTCGATCATATCGTCCATCGCCCCGAGCAGTCTGAGCACGGGTTCCCGGAAAATGATAAGAACCAGCGAATAAAGAATGACTACGGTGACGCCGCCCCAGACCGAAAATGCCGATACCTTGCGTGCCTTGACAAAGTCGTTCACGCCAAGACACCGGGCTATCAGACTGGCGCCCCCTATACCGAAAAGGCCCGCCATGCCTGCCATCAGCAGCATCAGCGGCATGCATACCGTTATAGCCGCGACCATACGCGGATCCCCTGTGCGTCCGACGTAGTATGTATCGGCCAGATTATATATGACCGCTATTACCTGGCTTATGATCGTCGGTACCGAGAGCGTCAATACGGCGCGGACGGCGGGCATCTGAATGAATAGCTTCCGTTCCCGTTCGGTGAGTTCCTGTTTCATATTTTGATCAGTCCTTTTTTGATGCGCAGTATTCTTTTTCAAGCTCACGAAGCCTGGTAATGCAGCCTTCTATCATGAAGTTGTAACTGTCTTCAATATCGATGTCGGCCTGCGAGAAGTATCCCGCGGTCTCCAGCGCGTTGAAACCGTGCAGAGAGCTTCTGAATGTGCGAAAAAAAAGCGCAGTTATTTTTTCCGGGAGGTCGTACATGGCTACGACCTTCCGCATTGTTTCAAGACCCAGCTTTCTGATCTCCAGAAGGTCTTCCGAGTCGTCGAGAAGAGGGAGCCCGATTATGGTGCGGTATAAGTCGGGGTTCTCCTTCACGAACCTGCGATAGGCGTGCGAGAGCGCGCGGACGGCTTCGTCTCTCGAAAGGCCGGAAACGGCCTTTTCGAGCGCTTCGTTCAGCCTGTTTACCGCCAGCTGCCCCACGGCGCGGTTGATATCCTCAACGCCGCTTATATGATTGTAGAGCGATGCCGCCTTGACGTTCAGCCTCACGGCAAGTTCGCGGACAGAGAAATTATCAAGCCCTTTTTCCGAGATCAGCCTGGAAGCGGTGTCCGCGATAAGTTCGGGGCTCAACCCCTTGCCCTTCATAAGCAGCCCCCGATCCGCGCTGCGGCAATAGCCGCAAACAGCAATAAACAAGCTGCCGGTCGGCGCCTTGTGGGGCCCGGCAGCGCGGCAAAATATGTAGTTCGCAGTAATGGGATTTAAAAACTAACAGTGTTAGTAATGTTATTATAGAACTTTCACCGACGGTTGTCAAGATGCGGAAGGGGGCGGCGAAGCACCGCGCGGGCTGCTATTTACCCCGGTCTCCGCCGAGAAAAAGAAACCGGGGCCACAGACTCAGTCGATCTGCAGCCCCGGCCAAGGGGGGGGCAAAAACAGGCGGCGCCGGGCGGGCGCGCCGAAAGATTCCGAAATATCCGCTATTTTGCGGGCTTCTTTTCTCCGATAGACAGGAGCAGGTTCAGCACGATACCGAAGATCGCGGCTCCGGCCACAGCGGGCACTCCCAGACCGAAGAAATTGATCGTGCCGCCGAAAGCGTAGTTGATGCCGAGGCCGAAAGTGATGATGCAGGCAATGACGGCGATGTTCTTCGCGGAGAACATATCGCACTTTTTATCGATCAGAATGGCTATGCCCTGAGCGGCGATCGCGCCGAAGAGATAGATCTCCAGGCCGCCGATGACGGCGATGGGAATGCCGTATATTATCTTGATGAGAGGCGTGAAACAGGACATTATCATAGCAATGACCGACGCGACAATGAGAACGTGCACGCTGAAGACGCGGGTAATGGCCATCGTGCTGATATTCTCGCCGTAGTTCGTGCCGGCGGGGCCGCCGATCACGCCGGAGATCATATCGCAGATACCGTCGCCGACGAGGTTCCGGCCGAGCAGCGCGACCATATCGTATTTTTTCTTCGAGCCCTTTTCGCGCGCCACGTCGTTGACGTATATGTCAAGCTGGTACACGTGCGCCGTGGACTCGGGTATGGTTGCTATCGCGATCGGCATTATCGCTGCGACTGCCGCCCAGGATACCTTCGGGAAGGAGAAGGCAGGGAGTGCGAAGATGCTGCCGTCGCCGATCTTCCAGGCGGAGGCCGCGAGCGCCCCGTCCGGGAGGGCTCTGAAAAGGTTGTAACCGTCGCCGCCTATCAGGTAGATGACAAGCGCCACGAGGCAGCCGAACGCAGCGCCTATCAGGAGAGGCAGCTGGCCGAGGAAGCCTTTGAGATACCTGGAAAGAAGCACGGTAGCAAGAAGCGTCGCGAGTGAAACCATCCAAACTACCTGAGATTGGCCGTCCGCGGGGGCTGCGTCCATAATAGCGTTGCCGGCGAGCGTGAGGCCTATTATCATCGCGACGGGGCCCGTTACGCTGGCGGGGAGGATCTTCTCGACGAAATCGCGCCCGGCGAACTTCACGATCAGTCCTGCGGCTATGGAGATCAGGCCCGAGGCGATGATGCCGAACTGCGCGATGCGGATGGCCTCTGTCGGCAGGATACCGTCAACTTTCGCAAAACCCTGGGCCGCCACGAGGCCGGAGATAGCCGAAAGGTAGGCGAAGCTGGAGCCGTAATACAGGGGCAGCTTTTTGCCTGTGATAAACGTGAAGCAAATAGTGGCAAGGCCGCTCGCGAAGAGCGTTGTGGATACCTGGAATCCGGTGATGAGCGCGACGGCGATAGTTGCGGGGAACATAACAATGACCTGCTGAAGAGCGTACAGCAGGAGTTTGCCGGCAGGCGGCCTTTCGTCGGGCAAATAACCGATCCTTTGTTTGTTCATCTGTTCTGCCTCTTTTCAAGTAATATTTTAATTTGATTTTCAGAACTACATTTCCATCAGACAGACGCGCATATCCTTCTCAAAAGGAGGAATATTCACTTCTATAAGCTCTCTGCGGGACGTCGGAACGTTTTTACCGACGTAATCGGCCCGTATGGGCAGTTCCCTGTGGCCCCTGTCGACCAGGACCGCAAGCTGTATTTTCCGCGGCCGGCCGCAGGATATGACGGCTTCCATGGCCGCCCGGGCTGTCCGCCCGGTGAAGATGACGTCGTCCACGATCACTACCGTCTTGCCTTCGACGTCGAAAGGCAGAGCGGCTTTCTTCCAGAGCGGCGACTCGTGTTCAGGCGAGAGGTCGTCCCTGTAGTAACTGATATCTATGCTGCCGCAGGGGATATCGGCCCCGTCGAACTGCCTGATGCTGTCGCGGATCATCTGAGCTATCGGCGTCCCTCGGCGCTGGACGCCAACGAGGCACAGACCGCCGGGGCCCCGGTTCTTTTCCAGGATCTCGTGCGAGATACGAACGATCGCCCGCCGGACGGCTGCCTCATCCATGAGGCATGTTTTCAGTGTCATCGCAATTCCCCTAAAAAATAAGTGTGCCTCGCCGCCTGGCGTGGCACACAAAAAACCTGCAGGAATAATCTGCATCCTCAGACGTTTTGCGGGCCTCTCAGTGCCGGTCTTTAAAAACTGTCCATAATTTTTCTTCATTATATCTATCGTTATTCTCATTCGTCAAGCGGGATAATCCGAATCCTGTCGAATTCGTGCAATTAAGAGAAATATGCGCGCGTGAATTATCAGAAATGGCAGTTGTCCACAATTCCGCCCGGTATTTTAATAATTGCAATAATACGGAGATTAAGGTATTATTATTGTTGTATTTGAGACAAATATCAATAAGGAGGTATTAATATGCTGTCGTTAAAAGAGAATGTTTATGAAACATTGAAAAACGGCAAACCCGACGCGTTCGTTAACGAGTGGGAAGCATTTCCGCAGGTCTGGGACCCCCTGTTCTTTTATCTTTTTAATGCCGTAAAGGGCGGGCCCCCGGTGAAAAACCCCTGGGGCGTTACGAATTACTGGGGCGAACACGAACCCGGTATCATGCCGATAGTGACCGATGAGACAAAAGTCTGCCCCGACGTTACCGAGTGGAGAAAATACGTTAAAGCACCCGATATCGGCAATATGAAATTCGATTGGACACAGGCCAAGGCCGACGCCGACCGCTTCAAAAGCGAGGGGAAATTCGCTATGGTCTGGGTTCCGACGGGCATTTTCGAGCAGCTCCACTTCCTCATGGGTTTCGAAGATACGCTCGTCAATTTCCTGGAAGAACCTGAAGCCATGCACGACCTGATAGAATACATTAAAAAATTCAAGATGCTGCAGCTCCGGATCCTGATAGACAACCTTCACCCGGACGTCGTCATGTTCCACGACGACTGGGGCTCAAAGCACTCCCTTTTCATGGCTCCCGGGCTGTGGCGGGAGTTCTTCAAGGAGCCGTACAGGGAGTTGTACAGCTATTTAAAGCAGAACACGGCATTTACCATGCACCACGCCGACAGCTATCTGCAGCCGATAGTAAAGGATATGGTCGATATCGGCATAGATATCTGGCAGGGCGTTCTGCCGTCAAACGACATCCAGCAGATAAAGAAGGATACGGATTACAAGCTCACTCTGATGGGGGGCATAGACGCCTCCGTAGTCGACGTCGTCGACTGGACAGAGGAGATTGTGCGGGCCGAGACAGCACGCGCCTGCCGCGATTACCACGAGGGCGGGATGTTCATCCCCTGTCTGACATACGGCGGGGAAGGCAGCATATATGAGGGCGTCAACGACTGCATAATGGATGAGATCCGCAAACAGAGCAAGATCTACTTCGGATAAACCTGTTTCTCAATATCGGTCTTACAGAAGGCTGCCCGGGCGGGCAGCCTTCGTTTTGCCCGCGGCGCTGCCCGCTCCGCCGGCGGATGCCCCGTGTAACAACATATTTAGGTCCGCCGTATTATAAAACGTGAGGGCCGATCATCCGGCCGGTATCTTCAGCGGCCGAAAGTTCCCCTTGCAATATAAACTGAGGTAATGAATAATGTTCTGTAATAACGCCGCTGTGTCCGAGGGATTTACCGGGATGACACAGAAAAAGGCGGCCCGCATAAATGCCGCGACAGGCGGCGCCGGGCCGCTGCCGATCATAAACACGCTTCTTTCAAACCCGATCAACGTCGTAAACGTAACGATCGATACCCGGCAAATGAAGGAGCCCGCTGTGCTGCTGAACTTCACGAGCATCATAAGCCTGCCCGTCGGCATTTCCGTCACACTCAACTTTGAGATCACCAGGAGCTTTGAAAGCGGGGCCCCGGTAAATGTCGGTTCGACTTACACGTTCTCGACACTTGTTGTCGCGCTTGAGGCGGAGGCATTCAGCTTCCAGTTCTTTGACAGCAATCTGGCCCCCGGTCAGTACACCTACTCGGTCCAGGTGTCGACCAACTCTATCATAGACGTAACTCCGGGCCTTACGGTGAACAACGCGACACTGAGCGCGCTTGCGATAGACAACAGCTGAGAGCGCCGGCAATACAGAAGCTGATAAAACGGCCCGGTCCCCCGCGAGACGGGGGGCCGGGCTTTGCATTCAAAGAACACCGATTGACGATCCTGGCCGGGAACAGGTTTTTATGGAGAATACCGGGCGTACTCAAACAAAAACGGATAAAAAAATTACCAGGGCGATCACCCCGGAACTCTTTTGTCACCTGCGACTGACGGAATACTCAAGATCCGCAAAGATCATGTCGTCCAGGTCTTTGTTTAAATACGCTATATCAGTATCCTCCTTTCATCTTTATTTCAAGTTATTATACGGCAGCATTATATGAAATGCAATAGGTTCACGAATATTTAACAATTAATAAGATTATAAAAGCCCCCGCGGGTGCGGAGGCTCAAATATTGAATTAAGCTTCCTCAGATATTCCGGAGGTTCAGCAGTTGCACACGGGTCCGCAGCGGCAGCGCCAACTGCTTCCGTCCCAGACCCAGTCGCATCGGCAGACGCGGCAACTGCAGGAGTTGAAGAACATATTGTACATCTCCTTTTGCGGTGATAAGACATTTTATGCCGACGTGCCTCAATTTGATTATGAAGGCCTCCCTGTGTACACCGCGGAACGCGCGGGGATTACCCCGGTCTGTTTCAAAGAACACGTGTCCTATGAAACGACCATGACCCCCGCCGTGCTCCGGCGGGGGTCATGTGTTACGGTATAAGGGTATGTGCTAAAAAAGCCGCGTCAGTCGTAGAAGTGCTTTCCGTACTCTTCGACGGCTTCCCTGAGCCAGCGGTTCTTGATGGGTACGGTCTCGTCGCCGATAGCGCCGAGGAAGCTTCCGCAGAAGACGTAGCCGCCGTCCGGGGCGTAAGTGTCGATAGCTTTTTTGACGGAAGCCTTGACTTCCTCCTCGGTAACGTCGGGTCTCGTCAGTTCGTCGCCGATAATGTCCCATCCGCCCTGAATGACAAGACTCCTGCCGTACTTTTTCTTGATGGCAAGAAGATCGTTCGATACCTGGGCCGGGTTCCACGCCACGACTCCGTAATCGCGCCAGTCGTCGATGAAATCCTCGCAGCGCCCGCAGTCGTGCATCTCGATGGGGATACCGCGGCGGATGCCGACCTCGCACTGCCTCGCGTGGAAGGGTTTGAAAAGCTCGCGGAACATCTGGGGCGACATGAACGGGTTCGCCCAGGCTGCTGTGTCGTCGCAGACATTCAGAATGTCGGGCTTATAGTAGTCTATGCACTTTTCAAGAATATCGGTGTAGAAATCGCACAGGTATTCGTTGAGCGCAAGGACCTCCTCCGGCTCTTCGAACATGGCGATAAGCCCCTCGCTGAAACCCATGAAGGCGACAAGGCGCTGAAAGTAACCGAAATGCAGACCCAGGATGACAGCAGTCTGGCTGCGGTCGATATTGCTTTTTTCCAGATCTTTCTTAGCCGTCTTCTCCCAGTCGATGTCAGAAAAATCGGGGACCTTGATAACGTCGCGCCACTTCCTTATGTCGTCCAGGATGAAGTTGTTGGGTTCGGGGATTTTCGCGCCCCCGGCTTCCGCCGCGGGAACAAAAGTCACGCCGAATATGTCCTTGGCAGGACCCTGTACGCTCATGTCGCCGCTGAGCGGAGAGGGGAATATACCTGCCATTGCCGGCTCTTCCTTATCGAGCGGACTTTTGCCGAACGTATAATAGGGGACCCAGGCGGGTATCTCGCCGCGAATTATGCGCATATAGTTCTCTTTGCCTGTCATTCATTGCACCTCACAGAATGTATTTGCAATCCGCATTGGGTAATTATACTCCCGACCGGGCCGATTGGCAATGGGGTTACCGCAGCCGGGCGAATAATTTGCCGTTGCGGAGAGACGGGTCAGCATATCGAAGAACAAACTGTCATAGACACGCCAAAAGGGCACGGACCTTTCGGCCCAGGCCCTTTTTCGATAGGCATTTGTCGCGGATCAACCGGCTGTCAGCCGTTGCCCCAATTCATCTCGAGACTTGCGAGAGCCGAGCCGCAGGGATCGACGATGCACGCGCCGCCGTCCACCATTATGACAGCTCCCGTTATGAAGGATGAGTCGTCGCTTGCGAGGAACGCGACGGTTCCCGAGACCTCGTCCGGCGTTGCCGCCCTGCGGAGCGGTACGAACTTCGTGAGAGCGCTGAGAGCTCCGGCGATATCGGTGTTAAGCGATTTTGCGAGCCCTTCCATTGAGTGTTCGAGCATGTCCGTGCTGATCGGGCCGGGACAAACAACGTTTGCCCTTATCTTTGCGGCGCCGTAGTCCAGAGCGGCCGACTGGGTCAGGCCGATGATCCCGGCCTTTGAGGACATATATCCGACCATGGCGGGTATGGCGCGCACGGCTGCAAGAGAAGCGATGTTTATGATCGAGCCGCCGCCGTTCTTGATCATGTCGGGTATCGCGGCCTTCATGAGGTAGAAAGAGCCGGAGAGATTCGTGTTGATTATCTGGTGCCACAGCTCGATGGGGATATCGGCGACGGTCCCCGCGGGGTCGATTCCAGCGTTGTTGACGAGCACGTCGATCCTGCCGCCGAAATTGATGGTCGCTTCGACCATGGCCTGCGCGTCCTCCCACTTTGACACGTCGCCCTGGAACGCCAGCACACTGCCGGCGGGGAGATCTGCCGCCGCGCTGTCGAGAACAGCCTTACGGCGACCCGTGATAACGACTTTCGCGCCCTCATCGACGAGACGTTTGGCGAAAGCGATGCCGAGCCCGGTACCGCCTCCGGTGATCAGAGCGGTTTTTCCTTTTAGACGGCCTTCCATATTCAAATCCTCCTGTACAGTATATTTTTTAAAACGATACGGCAATATATTACATCAGTTCGCCGATAATTTAAAGAGTTTTCGTCGGGCGCTCGCGGGAGGTCCTGCAGTCTTATTTGAATCCGAAGTCCGTGGCGTTGAAGCCGTGCTGAACGCAGAGCGCCATTATCTTATCATCTTTCCCGCATCCCGGATTATCGTGCATGTAAGACTTGATCTCCTCGCAGAGGTCCTCGAGCCTTGCCGGACAGTCGAGGTCATACATATGCGCCTCCTCGACGACGTCGAACCTGAAGGGGGTGTAAGGCGGAATGAATACGATATTCTCTTCTACGGCGTCGAATTCCACGGCAGTCGTGAATGAAGTCTTGACCGTGCAGTGAATCCTGCCTCCCGTTACGTAAAACACGCGGTATTCGGGGAGGAAATTGTCCCACTCACAGTAAAACCCCGGCTTTAAGAACAGGTCCCATATCTCTTTTACGCCGTGGGTCTCATACCTCGCCACTTTGAGGTGCATTTTGATGCCCTCAAACTCGTGCTCGCGTATGCCTTTTCCCGCCATACGGAGCTGCTGCACGGTCTCGCGTTCGACCATGTTCGGAACAGGCGCGGCGCGGTTGATGAGCTGGCAGTGGTCGTTGAAGAATTTCTGGAAGTCCGGGTCCTCATAGACGCCCGGGAAGTTGGCCCTGAGCCTGTACTCGGGCGCCGTGATCCAGTTCTGCTGGTCAATGCCCTGGAACATGATGTTCAGTTTGCTGCCGGGCTCGACCGGGGTGAAGCTGTGGCCCATCCAGGGTTGTATATGCAGGATGTCGCCTTTTTGCAGGATGAAACCCCTGCCCATACAGTAGCATTCGAATTTCCCCTGGCTGACGAGGAAAGTCTCCGTACCGCCGGTGTGCTCATGGTAGAAGATGGGGTTGGCTGAGAGGACCGGGAACTGCATGCAGTCGATCTCGTTTTTCATCTTGTCGGTCACAGGATAATGAAACAGCCTGTAATACATGCCGTCCTCGCGGGTGCTGACTCTGATACAGTCCTCCGGGAGATCCATGCGGATCAGGTATTCGTTCAGCATATCTTTTCACTTCCTTACATAATCGCTCGGTTTTTCCGATTCTTCCCGCGCAGCGGGGGAGCGTGGCTCGGGTCAATGACCGTGAAACGGCACAATTCGTATTGTCCGGACAGACGACCGACTCCCGGACAATTCCGAACTGCACTATTCTGTTAATCAGACTATATTTTTGCGGCCGATATGTCAAGCATATTAACCCTGCGTCAGTCGTTTTGCCAGTCGTTTTGCCGTCTTAAAGACATGATAGGCGTGCGGCTCCGACAAAACAGGCGAGAACGTCGGAAACAGCGCCCGCGGCCCGGTCCTTCCGAAAAGACCGGGCCGCGCCTGATGTCCTGCAGAGCCGCGCACCTGCACCAAAGTATCAGTGTTCGTATGAGAGTGAATCCGTTTTTGCCGCGAGAATGTCGCTGCGGGGCGGCCTTTTGCCGGGCTTGATGTCCGCGTTCTTCTTCAGCTCGTCGTACATATGGATCATGACGCCGGTATCGGCAAGTTTTCGCTGCAGCGCCGCTACGTCGACTTCCTGAAGCGCCTGCCCCGACTTTGCCGCCATCGCGGCGGCCGTGCCCGCCGCCTGCCCGGTCGCAACACACGCCGGTATGCAGCGCATAACCTCCCAACCGTAGCCGCCGGCCGACACTATGCGCCCGGCTGCGGCGATGTTGGTTATCCTGGAATCTATCAAACCTTCGTACGGGAATTCGTAGATTTTGGCCGGGTACTCAAGGCAGTGGGCGACGCAGCCGATCGAGTGCCCGGAGTGGACGCCGGGAACGAATACGACGTCCTCCATGCCTTTCAGCCGCCTGGTCATGCGGAACTGGGGCATTAAGGGCAGCGACATCATAGTGTAATCATCGCGGTGCTCTTTTTTCAGGAAATCTAGGGCGAGGGACCTGCTGACACGTATGTAATCGTTAACGCCTTCGCTCGTTGTTCCGTAGAACTGCGGCAAGGGGTTAGAGGTGTTGTCCACGTCGGGGCGGAGTCCCAGCCAGCGCAGGTTGAACGCCCTGCGGATATCGCCGCTGTCGACGGCGAGCTTCATGCGCTCAAGGTCGGTCTCGTAGGCCCAGTGGGAAATTATGTTCTTTTGCGTTTCGCACTCTGCGCCCGCCCGGTATAGGACGTCCGCATCTCCGGACGCGTCGACGACCGTCTTCGCGAGGTAAGCCGTGCGCCCCGATTTGTTCTCCACGATCACACCCCTGCAGGTGTCGCCCTCCATAATGGGGGAGCAGAAGTTTGTGTCGAATATGACGTCGACGTTCTCGGAAAGCAGAAACTCGTCAAGCGCCAGCACGCACGCCGGGATGTTGAACGTAGCGCTGTAGCGGCCGCACGGATTCCGCACATAGTCCGGCCTGTCGCGCCAGCAGTCGGGGAGGTTGTTAAAGCCGTATTTTATGCATACGTGGAGGAGCTCTTCAGCCATGCCCCCGTATATTTTGTGCCCCAGGCCGTCGTCAAGCGGCAGATAGACGCACACGTGCCCGAGAGTCGCAAGCCCCCCGAGTATGATGCTTTTTTCGATCAGTATCACGTTCGCTCCGGTCCTTGAAGCGGCAGCCGCGGCCGCCACCCCGGCGAGCCCTCCCCCCACGACGAGAACGTCTGTCTCCGCGCAGACGGGTATCTGTCTCGCTTCTTCAGTTATCGTCTTCATAGCACCCCTCCGTTTTGTAAATACTGCTGTCTCCCCGCGAACTCGATGCCGGTCTCCCACAGGATCCTGCCGTCAGGCTGCGGATCCGGGATGCTTTGTCTCCGAAGCCGTAACCCCCGAAAAGCACTCGTATCGTTTAGATAATAATACCAGATACGGCCCGGTTATTCAATCACCGCCAAGATAATACTCCCAGATATAAGCAGGAAAGAAATAAATCATAGTGTGGGAAAAGAAGATAACACAGCATTATGCGCAATGAAAAGTGCCTTTTCGATGTACGAATGCGGCGTACGTCAGCTGACCTTATTACGACAGCACGTGGGCAAAAAAAAGCCGGGGGCGATTGCCTCCGGGCTTTTTCGAATTATATGTTACTGTTTTTACTAACCTTTTTACTAACCCCATTACTACCCCGAAACACAGCGGAACTACCCCGAAATCAGCCTGATTCAGCCGCATATGGCGGCTGATACAGCTCCGGGAAATGAATGGTAATAGCCCGAAAAACCCTTAAATATCAAAGATTTTTCGGGCTTTCTACCTGGCACGCCTGGAGGGACTCGAACCCCCAACCCTCAGAACCGGAATCTGATGCTCTATCCGTTGAGCCACAGGCGCTTATCGCAAATGACATGTGCGCCGTATCGGGGAGGACCTCAACGAAAAAAAGAGGTCTCGCGGCCGCTGCCTGTTCGGTGCGCGCGGCAGGCGATCTCCCGGAAACTGAATGCGATTATATCAAAACGGCATAGTTGTGTCAACGCATGGCAGGAAAGATTATTTAGTATTGACGCCACTTGCATATGGGGGCGCGCTCGCATATAATCTGAGCATAGATTTTTGAGTATATATGCCGTAGCGTGACGATAGCAGAGCGGCCGAACAGCACAAATTGAGACCAGGCAGACCCGGATACCTCAGATAAATGAAAGGAGAAACAGCTTATGCCGGGAAGAATCTGTAAAAACTGTTCAGCGGAATTGGCCGACGGCGTAATTTTCTGCACGAATTGCGGGAAGATGGTCGGGAGTGAAGACGCACCCGATCAACCCGCCGGTGGACCGCTGCAGGGAGAACCTGTCGCAATACAGGAAGAGGGCGAAATGATCGAACCGGCCGCGGAGAGGGAAGTGACGGCTGCCGACGGACCGGAAACAGAGCGGGAGGCGGCCCCGGTCACCGATCCGCCGACAGAACAAAACGGCGCCCAGACACCACCGCCGCCGGAGCAAACCGGAACCCCACAGCCTGCGGCTGGTATTAATTCGCAGGGGAGGCCATATACGCAGGCGCCCCCGAAGGGATATGCACAGCCTGTCGCCGCGCAGGAGCCCGGCAAAAAAGAGAAACAGGTGTCCACATGGGGATTTGTCGGAGTCTTTTATCTGATGATGATCCCGGTCGTGAACCTGGTCATGCTCCTTATATGGGCCTTTGGCGGAGCGAAAAGACGGACGCTGGTACGTTACGCGAGAGCGTGGTTTCTCGTCATTCTGATCAACCTTGTTCTGCTGAGCGCATTTGTGATCGTGCTCTTTATAATCTCCGGCGGCGAACCGTTCGCGCAGCTGCGTGAATACATGATCGACATCAGAGACCTCAAGCCAGAATTCCACAACTGGTTCAGCGGCTTTTTTATCAGGTAGCGTCGGCAGCCCGGACCGGCGCGAACTCTCCGGGGGAGGAAAAATGAACAGAAATTATACCGTGCTGGACGGGGCGATGGGCACGCAGCTCGCTATGCGCCTCGGGCCCGGCGCCGACGCGCAGGAAGCAGCTCTGTGCAACCCCGATGTCATCGTTCAGATCCACAGGGAGTATATCGAGGCAGGTGCGCAGATAGTCTATACTGCGACTTGCGACACAAACAGGTTTAACACGGGCAGATACCCGATTGAGGAGACCATGCCGGCGGCCGTCCGCCTCGCCAAAGAAGCGGGTCGCGACAAAGGCATACCCGTCGCCCTCGATATAGGATCGACCGGCAAGCTGATCGGGCCCTACGGGGACATATCCCGCAACCGTGCGTACGAGGCTTTCGCGGAGCTGGTGAGGGCTGGCCGGGGCGCGGATATTATCGCGGTCGAGACTATATTCGACCTTAAAGAGCTCCGTGTGGCCGTCCTTGCCGCCATGGAGCACAGCGATCTGCCGGTGTACGGCACGATGACTTTCACCGATGCGGGAAGAAGCATTACGGGGTGTACGCTGCAGTGCTTTGCGCTGACGGCGCAGAGCCTCGGCGTTCAGGCCCTGGGCCTTAACTGCTCCGTCGGGCCCGCCGGCATGAACAATATGATCGGCGTTCTGGCAGGCTGGACCGATCTGCCCATCATATGCAAACCGAACGCGGGCATGCCCGACCCCGAAACAAAGAAGTTCAACGTGGGGGCAAAGGAATTTGCCGATCTGTGCGCCCGCGCGGCGGAGAGCGGAGCGACCCTGCTGGGGGGGTGCTGCGGCACGGATCCCGGCTGCATCGCCGAGCTGTCGGAGCGTTTAAGGAGCACCCGGTTCGGGCGGCCCCGCGCTGCGGATACATCCCGCCTCATATGCTCGGATTCCCGGGCAGCGGACGCGGGAGCGGGGGAGTTCACACGCGCGTTCTCGTCCGCGGCCGCAGCGGAGGCCCTTCGCAGGCGCGACTACGCCGCCCTCGCCGAGACGGCCGTGTCGCTGGAGGGAGACGCCCTTATATTCGACATCGATCTGCTCGACAGCCCGGAAGAGGCGGAAACGCTTATCGAGGAGATTCAGTGCATCGTGAACACGCCCGCCATATTCGCGTCCGAGGACGAGAGCATGCTCTCGTCGGCCCTGAGAGCATACACGGGCAGGGCCGGGGTGATGACCCGCGCGGGGAGCGCGTCCGGCGCCGTACGAAAATACGGAGCGGTCATAATTTGACTGCCTGTCGAGCGGCTGATCCTGCCGGTGACATGACGGCGCATAATACGGGATCGTCTCCAGCCACAAACACAGGATAAGTGCCTCATCTTTGATACAAAGGTGGGGCACATTTTGTATCCCCGGCGCTGAACTTGCCGGAGTTATATATGGCTTATTGCCTTTCGATCACCTTGACCAGATCGCTATGGCGGCGATCACTGCCGCGAAAAGGGGATAAGCGAAAAGATCCGACCGCAGACGGCAGAAGCGCCGGCGCGGAATCAAAAAACGAGGAGCAATTTTCCCGGGGGATATAAAACCCCTGTAAACCGGGAGCATTCATGTTATAATGACGCTGTTTTCACCGCGTATTCGGTGCCCCGGGCGCAAGAGACAATGTTTCAGGAAGGTGGAATGACCGTATGAATATCCTGATCGCGGACGACGAGGACGACATTCGAAACCTGATCAAAACCAGCCTTGAGGAAAACGATTACACAGTCTTTGCGGCGCGGAACGGTAAGGAAGCGCTCGGCATTTTCATGGCGGAGGGCATAGATCTGGCCGTTCTCGACGTGATGATGCCTGTCATGGACGGCTTCAATCTGCTGCGTAAAATGCGCGAGCGCAGCACGGTCCCCGTTATCATGCTCACGGCGCGGGCAGACGATATGGACAAGGTGCTCGGGCTGGGGCTCGGCGCGGATGATTATCTCTCAAAACCCTTCTCGGTCGTCGAGCTGATCGCCCGCGTGGGCGCGCAGCTGCGGCGCAGCAACGAATATCTGAAATCGAAAGAAAAACCTGTCAACCTGATCACATACAAAGCTCTGTCGATAGACAGGGAAAAATGCTGCGCTTTTAAGAACGGAGAGCCCGTCGAGCTCGGCGCAAAGGAGTTCAAGCTCCTGTTATACTTCATGGAGAACCCGGAGCGGGTCTTCACAAAGCGGCAGCTTTACCGCGCCGTATGGGGCGAAGAATACTATTACGACGACAATACCGTCATGGTGCATATCAGCCGTGTGCGCAGCCGCATCGAGGACGATCCGCAGAAGCCGAAGTACCTGAAGACCATACGAGGCATCGGGTATAAGCTGCACTGCGTCGGTGAAGATCCATGAAAAGAAAAATATCCTATCAGTTTTTCAGCAACTTCTGGGTGATCTTCTTAATGACGATCCTTATTACGGTACTCGCGTTTGTGCTTTTATCGGTCGTGAGTGAATTGATCTCGGATTCGCTTGCCAAGAACCGGTACGCCGCGAGCACGATCATCAGGGAGGATTACAGGGAGATAGATGCAGCCGCCGTCGTGGAGAACGGCGGCGGCGTTCAGGTCGTGGATAAGAAATACCGTGTTGTTTATTCTGCCGGAGTAGATACGATCGGAAAAGATCAACTGACCGTTGAAGAGTTCACAGCGTTTTTAACGGAAAGCAGGAGCAAGCCATACCATTATGATATTGTTTATCAACCAAAAGGCGAGTTTTGGCTGATCGTCACATTCCCGACCTCGATAAGGCTCGACCTTAAGCTCGTGTATAACAAAGAAGCAGCACCAGGCGATTTTCTGCGGGCAGCCGGGGCAATTGCCTTTGTGGTGCTGTGTTATCTTCTCGTTCTCGCGCTTTTCACTTTTATCTATTCAAGGGTAACTGCCGCAAAGATCACGGTACCACTGAAGAAGCTCTGCGAAGGCACCAGGCTGCTCCGGGAGGGCGATTATTCCGCGCGGGTGGATCTGCGCCTGAAAAACGAGTTTGCCGAGCTGCAGGATACATTCAACGATATGGCCGCCCGTATCGAGCACGAGGTCGCTCTGCGCCAAAAATCGGAGGAGGACAGGAAAAGGCTGATCCTCGACATCTCCCATGACCTCAAGAACCCCCTGTCGAGCATACAGGGTTATGCCGAGGTACTCAGTCAAAAATCAGGGTCGCCGGAGCTCGCGGCGATCTATCAAAACAGTCAGCGAGCCAACAGGCTGCTCAACGAACTGTTCGAGCTCTCCAAAATGGACAGCCCCGATTTCAGCCTGAAGACGGTCAAAGCGGATTTATGTGAGGTACTCAGGCAGATATGTGCCGGGATGGTGCCGCAGCTCGAAAGCGCGAACTTCAAATATGAGTTCGATATCCCCGAGGACAGTGTTTACGTTATGCTGGATGCCGGCAGCTTCGGGCGTATCATTCAGAATCTTACGGACAACGCCGTGCGGTATAATCCGGAGGGCACGACGGTCTCCGTCAGCCTGACGGTCCGTGACAAAACAGCCGTGATAGATTTCGGCGACGACGGGGTCGGCATCCCGAACCATCTCGCGCAGGATATTTTCAAGCCCTTTGTGCGCGCGGATGATTCGCGCAATTCCAGGACCGGCGGCAGCGGACTCGGCCTCTCCATTGCAAAAAAGATCGCGCAGGCTCTCGGCGGCGATCTGACTCTGGGCGGAGAGGGCGGCCCGGGCTGCAAATTCAGGATTACGATCCCGATAATTTAAGGATAATTTAAGGTGCGCTTCAGCTGTATGACAGGTTCGATCGCTATGATAGCGATGGATCTGAAATACAGCTGATTTTTTGTTGGTCTGTATAACAACGGAACACTCCCGGCGTTTGTTCAATACTCCTTTTGTCAGCTGCACGATCTAAATACATCGGGGTGATCAGTAATGGCGCGTGAACCGACCCGTTTCGAAATGTATCTCACAAAGCTCGCGTTTTTCTTTTATGGCAAGACCGTCTACAGATCATTTGCCGACCGTCTGCCGCTCCAAGGCAATGAGCGGGTACTTGACTTCGGATGCGGCATGGGGAATGTCGCGTACTACGCACTAAAGCGGCTGACACAGGGACATCTGACCTGCATCGACATTTCCGAACGGTGGCTGAACAGCTGCCGCAGAACTTTGCGGCGCTATGAAAATACCGCCTATATCCGCGCGGATGTCCCTGTTCTGCCGGAAGGCAGCTTTGATATCATCTATTGTCACTTCGTTCTGCACGATATTCCGGAAAGCAGCCTTGAGCCGATACTCACGGCTCTGGTGAGATCCCTAAGATCGGGCGGGTCACTGATTTTTATCGAGCCGCTGAGAGAAATGGAAAAGTTGAGATATATCAAAAGGCAGCTGACTCAAAGCGGATTATCCCACGATAAAAGCCGCGTCACGGATATCCCGCTGATGGGCAGCTCCCTCGAGAGCATATACGTCAAGCAATAACGGAGGCATGAAATGATACAGATGATTATTTTTCTGGTTTTGACACTTTTGTCGGTCGCAGCACTCGCCGGTATCATTTTTCTATCGGCTTATTGCGTGATCGCACGCATAATGAAAAAACCGGCTGCGAAACAGCTTGCCGGCCTGAAAAAACTGACCGTGCTCTTTGCCGCTGCGATGATACTGAACACGGGGATCGCTGCCCTTTCGCAGATCACAGCTTCCACTCCGCGTATCGTTGATGAGAGCGGAAATACGCCCGCAAACAGTATCGCGGAGCTGACAAAACTGGAACTGAACGGCAGGAAACAGTGGATAAGCCTGCGGGGCTGGGATAAAAATGCTCCGGTCCTGCTCTTTTTGGCCGGCGGACCTGGCGGCACACAGATGGCGGCGGTGCGGTATGAGCTGGCGGAGCTGGAGAAGCATTTTGTCGTCGTAAACTGGGATCAGCCCGGCTCCGGCAAATCTTATTACGCGGAGAAGACGCGTAACATGACCGTTGACACCTACGTTCGGGACGGGTATGCTCTAACAGAATATCTTAAAGAGCGTTTTTCACAGGAGAAGATATACCTGCTCGGCGAGTCCTGGGGCAGCGCGCTGGGCATCTTTCTTGCAAGCCTGTATCCTGAGTCTTATCATGCCTTTATCGGTACGGGACAGATGATCGATTTTGTCGAAACCGAGCGAACGGATTATGCCAAAGCCATGGAAATTGCGAATAGCAACGGCGACACCGCTCTTGTTGAGCGGCTCGAAGCAAACGGTGAGCCGCCATATTACGGCAGGGACGTCACATGGAAAAGCGCCGTGTATCTCAACTGTCTCAGCGCCTATATGGCAAAAGATCCAGAAATACATAACCCGGGCTACAACACCCTCCGGGACATCGGCTCACCCGAATACGGGCTGCTCGATAAGATCAACTTTCTCCGCGGGATCATCAACACGTATAACGTCGTATACCCGCAGCTCTACGGTACCGACCTGAGAAAAGATCATGTAAAAATGGATGTACCCGTTTACTTTTTCCTTGGCCGTCATGATGTCAACGCCCCCACAGCTCTTGTTGAGGAGTACGAGCGGATCCTTGATGCACCCGAAAAAGGCATCGTGTGGTTCGAGCACTCCGGCCACAGTCCGTGGATCAATGAACGCGATAAGTTTGTTATGGAGGTCATGGCATGTTTTCTCGGTATATAACCTCGGGAAAGAAATCCGGCAGAATTAAAGCGGCAATTCTTTTGGGTGTGCTGACTGTGTTGTTCATCACAGCCCTCTCGGGCTGCGCCCTTACCGGGGGCAGCATAGTGATCCTTGAGGACGGGCACGGGAGGAGTTTCAGCGCGACTTTGAAGAATTATTCCCAAAACAACAAATGCAAGTTGTCTCTTGCCGAGGGCGATGAGGTTCTGGTGGAGGTCGACAGCGAAAGCGGCCAGATCTTCCTCACGGTCAGCGGCAGGAACGGCAGCCGGCCGTATACGGGCAACGATCTTGTATCCGGCAAATTTACGGTCACCGTATCGGAAACGGATGAATATGTTTTTCAGATCAAAGGCAAGGCAGCGACAGGAAAGATAACTGTCAGCAACCTTGGGCCGGAGGCCGAATAGACGGCAAGACGTTCCCCGGCAGCCGCTGCACCGTGCGTTGTCGCTGCATCTCCCGATGCCCGCAAAAAGCGATAACGCTGTGAGGTAAGCGGGTGTATGAGCAGTGCAGGATCGAAAGGTATGTTTGCGATGATACTCCTTATATTGCTCCTGTTTTTTGAAGCGGCACTTGCGGCCTGCCGCATAAAAACAAGCTCCGTGTGTCATGGAGCGACAGCTGTGCTGCGCGCGGCCTCTGTTCTCATACTGGTCGCGCTCGCCGCTCTGTCGGTCGCAACCTGGGGTTTTCGCTATTACGCTATCACAGCGGTACTGGTTGTATCTGCTGTGGTTAACGCCGCGGGATCCCTGCGCAAAAAAGAGGCCGGGGCAAAGCTCCTGCCGGCCCGCATTATTCGGAGAGCTGCCGGAATGTCGGCCCTGATCATCATCGCGCTGCTTCCGGCTGTAGTCTTCCCGGAATACCGGCCGCTGCCGACGACCGGCGGGCACCGGGTGGAAACGGCGACCAGGCATTTTAGCGACGAGGAGCGGACCGAAGCCTACACAAAACAAGGCGGCGCAAGAGAGCTGGCGGTGGAGTTCTGGTATCCTGAAAATGCGGAGGGCAGTTTTCCTCTGGTCATATTTTCGCACGGTTCATTCGGAACACGTACGAGCAACGAAACGCTTTTCAGGGAACTGGCGAGCCACGGCTATGTGGTATGCTCGATAGATCACACGTACCAATGTCTTTATACGACCGACAGATCCGGAAAAGTGCTGCTTATAAACGGCGAATTTATGAATGATGTCCGGCGCGAGAACGCGAGGGAAGACAAGAGCAGGAGCCTTGAGCTGTATAAAGAATGGATGGAGGTCCGCACGGGAGACATAGCTTTCGTGATAGAAACCGTCAAAGCGGACGCGTCGGATGTAATTCACAGGCTTATCGACACCGAAAAGATCGGCGTTATCGGACATTCGCTGGGCGGAGCGGCGGTGCTCGGGATCGGGCGCATGAGAAGCGATATCGGGGCCGTTGTCGCACTCGAAGCGCCGTATCTGTGCGATATCCTAGACGTTCAGAACGACGCGTTCGTGCTCGAGAGCGCTGCATATCCTGTTCCGGTTTTAAATATTTACTCAGACAGCTCGTGGCCCAACCTCGGAAAGTGGCCGCAATACGCAAAAAACGTGCAGTTACTCTCCGGCTCCGACAAGGATATCCACAATCTGCATATCTCGGGAGCCGGGCATCTGTCACTGACGGATCTGTCACTCGCTTCACCGATCCTCACGCGCGTTCTGAACGGGCACTCCTCATCACTTAATGCCGAGGATTGCCTGCGCCGCATCAACGAAGAGTGCCTGGCGTTTTTTGATCGCTATCTCAAAGAAGCGGGAGCGTTTTCGATCAAATAATCTCACGCTCTTATATGTGCGCTGTAATATTCGCCCCCGCCCCGTTTCCGAAAACACCCGGCGATGGTGCCCGCCCGGCGAACCTGACCGCCCTATACGGGTCATGCGGGCTGCGAGGGAGGGGAGAGAAAAACGCTTGCGTTTGGGCGCGTCCGGTATTATAATGCACATGGTCATTTGCCGGTGTGATGGAATTGGCAGACGTGCCGGACTCAAAATCCGGTGGTGGCGACACCGTGCGGGTTCGACTCCCGCCACCGGCACCAGATAAGTA
>Ga0123335_1001282_pt1 | contig 41318 bp, 36 predicted proteins | sample BiotimSIPDNA_2_FD_89707 | JGI IMG/M metagenome (GOLD analysis project Ga0123335, IMG submission 89707) | Anaerobic biogas reactor microbial communites from Washington, USA - Biogas_R2 time_0 SIP DNA | ecosystem: Engineered > Bioreactor > Anaerobic > Unclassified | place: Washington, USA...
ACTCATCCGTTTGCGCAGTTTTCCCATCTGGACCTCGTGAGCCATATTTCCTAATCACCCCTTCATTGCTGCCCAGCTGTCCGTGCGCCCGGCCGAAGAAACATAAAAATAAATTTAATAAGGAAACAACTCCGGCCTGGCGCATCATGACGATACTGATGCAATCATAAACAATACCATCCTCTCATTGGCTTGTCAAGCATTTTTCGTGATTTCGATAAGGGGAACGGAATCAAATGCTTGACAGTTTTCCGGGCCCATATTAGTATAAAAGCTAATGGCGTCAGCCAGCGCTTTGGATAGGCGTCTGGTATGCCAGGCAAGATTAAGGAGAGATTGAACCGATGAAGCGTACCTACCAGCCCAAGAAACGCCAGCGCAGCAAAGTGCATGGATTCCGTCAGCGCATGGCCACCAAGAACGGCCGGCGTGTGCTTGCCGCGCGCAGGCGCAGAGGCCGCAAGGTCCTTTCTGCCTGACGAAGCAGCCATGACCGGGCTGTTGGATTCAATATCCGCCCCTTGCACGGGAACGCAGCATCACGGGCGGATTTTGTTTGCAGAGGGGACCTTCAATGCAGCAGCGCTACAGAATTCGAACCAATGGCCATTTCCGCTATGTTTACCGCAAGGGAAGGCATGCTTCGGGCAAGCTGTTCCGGGTGCACTACGCGAAGGCCAGGAGATTGCAGGTGGGCTTTTCTGTTGGCCGGCAGGTTGGCAACGCGGTGACGCGCAACCTGGTCAAGCGCAGGCTGCGTGAGGCTTTCCGCTCGCTGATGCCGCTGATGACGAACGGCAGCTATGTGATCACCGCCAACCCCGCCGCAGCGATTGCAAGCTACAGAGAACTGCGTTCAGATATGGCGGTGCAGCTCACGCGCCTGGGCGTCCTGCGCGAGATGCGGATATAACAAATGAAGCGTCTCCTGCTGTGGCTGATCCGCTTTTACCAACGCGCGCTCAGCCCCCATCTGCCGGCTGCCTGCCGGTATCAGCCCACCTGTTCCCAGTATGCCCTCACCGCTGTTGAACGCTATGGCGCCTTTCGCGGCGGATGGATGGCCTTCCTGCGCGTCCTGCGCTGCAATCCTTTTTCCAAAGGCGGCTACGACCCGGTGCCCGAACCGCCCGACTCAGTGATAAGGAGGAACTAACCTCAGTGTCGTCCATTACCAATCTGCTGACTGGCTTTATCCAGTCGATCTACAGCCTGATCAACAATTATGGATGGTCCATTGTGATCTTCACCCTGCTGGTGCGCGTTGTACTGATGCCGCTGGACATCTCCAGCCGCAAGGGCATGCGCAAAATGGCCAAGATCCAGCCGCAGCTCAACGCCCTTCAGAAGAAGTACGCCAACGACAAGGTCAAGCTGCAGCAAAAGCAGTCCGAGCTCATGCGCAAGGAGCGCTACAACCCCTTGTCCGGCTGCCTGCCCCTGCTGATCCAGATGCCCATCCTGATTGCGATGTTCAACGCCATGCGCGCGATTGCCAATGAGCAGATTGTTCACGATGTCTTCGCCTTTCTGGCCGGGGATACGCCCACCTATGAGGGCTGGCTCTGGGTGAAAAACATCTGGTCAGCGGATTCCTTCTTTGCTTCCGTCGCGCCCAATATTGATACCATCAAGGCCATTCCGCTGGATGTATGGAAGGCTGCGTTTGAAAATCCTGATCTGAGCGCATACATTGAACAGATCCAGGCAGTTATTCCCGGTTTTGGTTTTGAGCTGTTCCAGGCCAATTCTTCAAATCTGCCCGCATTTATTGAGAGCACCATCAAACCGGCGCTTCTGAGCGTGCAGGTTTATGCAGATCAGATGAAAATGCTGCCCGGGATGGAGCAGGACATCAACCTGATCATCACCACCCTGCATGTGTTCAAACAGTTCAACGGCTATTTAATTTTGCCGGTGCTTGCGGGCGCTTCCCAGCTGCTGATGACCAAAGTCAACCCCCAGGCTACTGGCCAGCAACCCGCGGCGCAAAATCAGGGCCAGCCGAACATGGGCAACTTCATGAAGTACTTTTTCCCGATCTTTTCCGTTTGGATTACCCTGACCAGCAATGCCGGTTTTGCCTTGTACTGGGTAACCAGCAACCTGATCGCCACCGCGATGAGTTACTCCATCAACCTGTATTTTGACCGGAAGGATAAACTTGCCGCGGGGCATGAACTCCAGGAAGGAACAATCATCAAATGAAATCATTCGAAGCCAGCGGCCGGACGGTTGAGGAAGCCATTTCAGCCGGTCTGCAGGAAAACGGTCTGTCCATTGGCGATGTCAATGTGGAGATACTTGAGGAAGGCTCCAAGGGCCTGTTTGGCCTGTTCGGCAGCCGGGATGCCAAGGTGCGCCTGACCCTGATCGAGGATGAAAGCCATGCCGACGCCATGGATGTCTTCAAGGATTCTCTGGCCACCGTCAAACCCCAGCGCCAGCCTGAAAAGGCAGCCCGCCCGCCCCAGGAGGAGCGCAAGCCCAAGCCTGCAAAACCTGCAGCTGAGCGGACGGAAAAGCCCGCGCCGCGGTCAGGGGAGAAGACGCCTGCCCCGCAAAAGCAGCAGCCCCGCGCGCGCAAACAGCGCGAGCGCAAGCAATCCCCCCGCGAGGAGCAGGCTGCGCCAAGCAATGCAGCGCGTGATACGCTTGCGCTCACCCCGCTTGAGCATCCCGAGCCCGACAGCCCTGCCGGCATCGCGCAGCAGTTCCTGTGCGAGCTGACCGCCCTGATGGGACTGGAGATCAAGGTGTCCATGGCGCTGGACGCCGATGGCCATGTGTTTGCCACGCTGGAGGGTGATCCCCAGGGGATCCTGATTGGCCGCCGCGGTGAGACGCTGGATGCGCTGCAATACCTGACCAGCCTGAAACTCAACAAGGGCCGTGAGGACTATGTGCGCATCACGATCGATTCGGAGGGCTACCGCCAAAAGCGCGAGGAGGTCCTGATCCGCCTGGCCAACCGCATGGCCAACCGCGCCCGCAAAACCGGACGCCGCGTCAGCATGGACCCCATGAACCCCTATGAACGCCGCATTTTCCACAGCGCGCTGCAGTCCACTCCAGGCATCGCGACGCATTCTGAGGGCGAGGAGCCCAACCGGCACATTGTGATCACGCCGGTCAAGGACAACAGCGCGCCCAAGTGAGCGCGCCGGGAAATTATTGTTTGACAAAACCTTGGACGGCCGATATAATATCGTCTGTTCACCACGAGGGAAGACCTGGCCATGATGCTGGACATTTCTGAAGCGCTGCGCGCCCCCGGAGCGACGGTTCCCTTCAGGCACCTGGAGCCGCTGGAACCCATGGATGTGCTGGGGCAGACGGTCACCTACCCGGAACCCGCCGTAGTGGAAGGCTTCTTCACCTTGCAGGAGGAGGCGCTGGTCATCACCGCGCAGCTGCGGGTCACAGCGCTGGCAAACTGCGCCCGCTGCCTGGACAGCGTTGCATACAGCGTGAATGTCCCGGTACATGAAAGCTTTCTGCGGGTGGATCCCCGTGATCAGGCGGAGGAGGATCCCTGGGAGGAGCGCCTGGTGTTCAGCGGGCACCGCGTAGACCTGTCCCATCTGGTTTTGTCACTGGCAGTGCTGGATTTGCCCATTCGATTTCTGTGTGAAGGCGCATGCAAAGGTCCGGCGCTCCTTATCCCGCAGGGCCCCAACGACGAAGAGACACTGGATGAGCATCCGTTTAGCGCGCTCAGGCAGTTGTTCACCAAGAACCAGGAGGAGTAACCATGGCTGTCCCAAAATCAAAAGTCTTCCGCGCACGCAGTCGCAAGCGCAGGACTCACTACAAGATCAACCTGCCGGCAATCGTCCCCTGCCCCAAGTGCAAGGAGATGCGTTTGGCCCACCATGTCTGCAAAGAATGCGGAACCTACAACGGTGTCCAGGTGCTGGCCATGGATGAGGAAAAGAAGAAAGCGTAAGTCTTCTTTTGGAAATCCCCGACGCGGAAGAGGAGTACGCGCATCATTCTTCCTTCAGAGAGGGGCCCCGCAGGTTGAAAGGGCGCCGGAAGAACGCGCGGAAGGTCGCTTCCAAGGGGCGCGGCGTGATCCGCCGGGCGCGCCCGATACAGCGCAAAGAGGCGGCATTTTTGCCGCGAAGCAAGGTGGTACCACGGGTCGCCCGTCCTTCAGGATGCGGCGGCTTTGCTTTTTTACATGGAGACAACAATGAGGAGGACCGATGAGCCAGAAGTTTGAAATGGGAAAAACCTTCCAGCCCCAGCAGATCGAGCAGGAGCTTTATGAGCGCTGGGAGCGCGAAGGCGCTTTTTTGCCGCGACAGGATAAGAACAGGAAGCCCTTCACCATTGTGATGCCGCCGCCCAACATCACCGGGCAACTGCACATGGGCCACGCAGTGAACATCACCATGCAGGACATCCTGATCCGTTTCCACAGGATGCTGGGCGATCCCACCCTCTGGGTGCCGGGCACCGACCATGCCTCCATCGCAACGGAAAACAAGATCGTGGAGCAGATGCGTCTGGAGGGCCTGAGCAAGGAGGATCTTGGCAGGGAAGCCTTTCTGGAGCGTGCCTGGGCCTGGAAGGAGCGCTATGGCGGTCAGATCACCCGGCAGCTGCGCCGGCTGGGCGCTTCCTGCGACTGGAGCCGCGAGCGCTTCACCATGGATGAGGGCTGTTCGCATGCGGTCACGGAAGTGTTTGTGCGCCTGTATGAGCAGGGGATTATCTACCGCGGTGAGCGCATCATCAACTGGTGCCCTGCGTGTGAGACTGCCCTGTCGGACATTGAGGTGGACTATCAGGAGCAGCAGTCCCACCTTTGGTACATCCGCTATCCGGCAGCCGATGGCGGCCCCGGGGTGGTGGTGGCGACCACGCGTCCGGAGACGATGCTGGGCGATACAGCCGTTGCGGTCAATCCAGAGGATGCGCGCTACACCGGCCTGGTTGGCCGGGAACTGACGCTGCCGCTGACCGGGCGCGTGATCCGTGTGGTCGCCGATGCCTATGTGGATCCGGCTTTTGGCACAGGCGCGGTCAAGATGACCCCGGCGCATGATCCGAACGATTTTGACATCGCAAAGCGCCATGGCCTGGAGATCCTGCGCGTCATGAACGATGACGGCACCATGAATGCGGCGGCCGGGGCGGATTTTGAAGGGCTTACAGCCGCGGAATGCCGAAAGCTGGTGCTAAAACGCCTGGCAGCCGAGGGCCTGCTGGTCAAGACCGAGGATTATACGCACAACGTGGGCAGCTGCTGCCGTTGCCATGCCACGGTGGAGCCGCTGGTGTCCAAGCAATGGTTTTTAGAAATGGAACCGCTGGCCAAACCTGCCATTGAGGCTGTGCGCGACGGCCGGATCAGCTTTTATCCTGAGCGGTTTTCCAAGATCTATTTCAACTGGATGGAAAACATCCGTGACTGGTGCATCAGCCGTCAACTGTGGTGGGGACACCGGATTCCAGCCTGGCATTGTGAAAGCTGCGGCCGCATCATCGTAGCCAGGACCGCGCCGGATACCTGCCCGGATTGCGGCAGCGGACGGCTGCGCCAGGACGAGGACGTGCTGGATACCTGGTTTTCCTCGGCGCTGTGGCCTTTTTCCACCCTGGGCTGGCCGGATAAGACAAGGGATCTGGACGCCTACTACCCGACCAACACCCTGGTCACCGGCTATGACATTATCTTTTTCTGGGTTTCCCGCATGATTTTTTCCGGGCTGCACCATACTGGGCAGGTGCCCTTTGATACTGTGCTCATCAATGGCATCGTGCGCGATGAGCAGGGGCGCAAAATGTCCAAGTCCCTGGGCAATGGCGTAGACCCGCTGGAGTTGATTGACGCCTATGGCGCGGACGCGCTGCGCTTCTCCCTGATCCAGGGCGTGGCGCCCGGGGCCGACATGCGCCTGAGCACCGAGCGCAGCGAGGCGGCGCGCAATTTTGCCAACAAGATTTGGAACGCATCCCGCTATGTGCTGATGAACCTGACGGGCGAGGCCGGGCGCATCACGCCGGCTTTGCTCAACATGCCGGAGAAATGGATCCTGTCCAGGCTGAACCGGGCCATCCGCGCCGTCACCGATCACTTGCACGGCAATGACCTGGGCCTGGCCGCGCAGGTTGTCTATGATTTTGCCTGGAATGAGTTTTGTGACTGGTATATCGAGCTGTCCAAGGGCGACCTCTTCGATGGCGACGTGCAGCGCAAGGATCAGTCGCGCGCGGTGCTGTATGCGGTATTGTCCGCCTTGCTGCGCCTGCTGCATCCCTTCATGCCCTTCCTGACCGAAACCATCCACAGCTCCCTGCCCGGCCATGAGGGGCTCTCGTGCATGCTGGCCGACTGGCCGCAGGCAGACCCTGCCTGGGACTTCCTGCAGGAGGAGCAGGCCATGGAGGGCGTCATGGACATGATCCGCGCCATCCGTGTGGTGCGCCAGGAACTCAAGGTGCAGCCCGGGCACAAGGCCCGCGTGCTGCTCAAGCCCAACCCGGGCTGGGCGGAACGTCTGGCGACAGCTGAGCCCTATTTCCAGCGCCTGGCTGGCGCGGCCTCCCTGAGCCTGCTGCAGCCCGAAGAGGCGCCGGATGAAAAGACCGTGTCCGCCGTTGGCGTCATCGGGGAAGCCCTGATGCCCCTGGGCGACCTGGTTGACCTGGACAAGGAGATCGCCCGGCTGGAGAAGGAAGCCCAGACTCTGCGCGATGAGATCGCGCGCAGCCAGGGCAAACTGGCCAACAAGGGCTTTGTCAGCAAGGCGCCGCCTGCCCTGGTGACGTCGGAGAAGGAGAAAATCACGCAAAATACTGCCATGCTGGAAACCTTGATCAAACGTCTGGAGGAGCTGCGCCGGTGAACGGCGAACAGGTCTTCCGCCACGTTCCGGTGCTGTTGGAAGAAACCTTGACCGCGCTGAACCTGCAGCCCCGGGGCACATACCTGGACGGCACGGTGGGCGGCGGAGGCCACAGCGAGGGCATTTGCCGGGCGCTTGATGGCAACTGCACGCTGTTTGCCCTGGACCGGGACAGGGACGCCCTCAAGGCGGCTGCGCGGCGCCTTGCGCCCTGGCAGGGCCTGACCCTGGTGCATGGCAATTTTCATGAGGCGCACCGGCTGTTGCCGGGGATTGTGTTTGATGGCATCCTGCTGGATTTGGGGGTGTCCTCCTGGCAATTGGATTCTCCCGGGCGCGGCTTTTCCTATCACGAGGACGCGCCGCTGGACATGCGCATGGATCAAAGCGCGGGCCGGACAGCGGCCGACTGGCTCAACACCACCCCTGAGCGCGAGATCGCGAGGGCGCTGTATGACTATGCGGACGAGCGCTGGGCTGTCCGCATTGCCCGGATCATCGTAGAAATGCGTTCAGAGCGGCTGTTTGAAAGCACACAGGACCTGGTGCGCGCGGTGGACCGTGCCATTCCCAAGGCGGTGCGCCGCAGGGAGGATGGCCATCCGGCCCGGCGCACCTTTCAGGCGGTGCGCATCGCGGTCAATGATGAGATTGCTCCGCTGGCCCGTGCGCTGGAAAGCCTGCTGTCCATGCTCAAGCCCGGTGGACGGCTATGCGTCATCAGCTTTCATTCCATTGAGGACCGCGTGGTCAAGCGGGCTTTTGCCGGCTTCAAAAATCCCTGCACCTGCCCGGCGGACGCGCCGGTATGCGTGTGCGGCGGGAAGCCGCTGGCTGTCCTGCCAGAGGGCTATCCGACAGCGCCCGGACGGGAAGAAATGGAGGCCAATCCCCGCGCCCGCAGCGCGCGGCTGCGCGTGGCGCAAAGGATCTGAAATGAGTGTTTTATACCTGATCGCCACCCCGATCGGCAACCTGGAGGACCTCAGCCCCCGGGCACAGCGCCTGCTGGGCGAGTGCGACCTGATCCTGGCTGAGGATACCCGCGTCACGCGCAACCTGCTGTCCGCTTTTGGCATCAACACCCCGCTGGAGAGCTGCCATCAGCACAATGAGGCCGGCAAGGCGCAGCAGATCATCGCGCGCATGCGCGAACACACGCTGAGGATTGCCCTGGTGACGGATGCCGGCACGCCGGCAGTGTCAGACCCTGGCGCGCTGCTGGTGGCGGCTGCCCACCAGGCCGGTATCCGGGTCATCGCCGTGCCCGGACCCAGCGCCTTCGCGGCGGCCCTGTCCGCTGCCGGCTTTGAGCAGACGGTGTTCACCTTTTATGGCTTCCTGCCCCGCAAACAGCAGGAGCTGAAAGAGGCGCTTGAGTCCATGCGCGGCGGCGCGCCGCTGGCAGTGGTGTATGAGTCGCCGCACCGGGTTCTTCCCCTGCTAAAAGCCATACAAACTGTGTATCCGGGCTGCATGCTGTCTGTCAGCCGGGAGCTGAGCAAGCTGCATGAGCAGACCATCCGGGGCAGGGTGGAGGATGTGCTCGCGCGGTTTGCTGCTGACGGGGGCTTGCTGCGCGGCGAGTTTGTTTTGGTGATGGAGGTGCCTGCAACCGAGGGCGTTTCAAGCTCCCTGCAGGAGGCGCTCAACCTTGAAGGGCAGCTGGCGGACGCGCTGGCCGGAGGCAGCAGCCTGCAGGAGGCCATGGCGAAGCTTCAGCGCGATGGACACCGGAAAAACGCCGTATACGCTGCCTCGCTCAAGCTGAAAACCATCGCAAAGAGCTTGCTAAACACAGCGCCTGATGAGGGCGAACTGACTGATTGACAGGGCGTTGGGCCCTTTGCTATATTGGCCTTGCCGGCATCATCCCTGAGCCGGACTGCGAACCCCCGCCACGGACGTCGGGCATCCCTTGTGAGCCTGAACGGAGAAACACATGAAAAAGGCCAAAACCAGGAATCTCACAGTGACAGCAATTCTTGTTGCCCTAATATTTGTGTTAGGGTTAACGCCGCTGGGACTGATTCCTTTAGGCTTTATCAACGTAACAATCCTTGCTTTGCCTGTTATCGTTGGCACTTTGTCGCTTGGATTGAGTTCCGGATTAACTCTTGGTTTCTTCTTTGGATTAGCAAGTTTATTGAGTGTTTTGGGCTTATCAATGACGCCCCCCAGCTCTCTGGCCGGCACATTGTTGGCAGCCAGCCCTGTTTTAACGGTTGTTATGTGTTTTTTGCCGCGACTGCTTGTACCACTGTTCACTCACCTCGTATACAAGGCTTTCACAGATAAAACAAACAGGAAAATCGCCATACCTGTCGCGGCGGCTACCGGCTCGCTGACCAACACAGTGTTTTACCTGGGGCTGATGTATCTGTTCTATCAATTCGCTGCGCTTGACACTACAAAGGTTGTAAGCCTGATCCTTGGAGTCGCTTTTGTTGCGGGCATTTCGGAAGCCGCGGTCTCAGCTTTGCTGGCTTTCCCGATAATAATCGCATTGGATAAAATACAAAAGAGGTAGTTCATCATTATGATTCTTGTCATGGACATCGGCAACACCACAGTCAAAACGGCAGTTTTTGAAGGCAGGGAACTGATCAAATCCTGGCGTATTTCGACCAATACCAGCTACACCTCGGATGAATATGGACTGGTGATGACCAATATGTTTCGCCAGGCCGGTCTGTCTGTTGAAGCCATCGGCGGCATCATGATCTCCTCTGTGGTGCCCAGCATCAACTTCACCATCGAGCACATGTGCCATGATTACTTCGCGCTGGATCCGCATTTCGTGGGGCCTGGCCTGAAGACCGGCATCAACATCCTGTATGAAAACCCCAAGGAGCTGGGCGCGGACAGGATCTGCAATGCCGTGGCCGCCTATGCGCAGTATGGCTCGCCCTGCATTTTCATCGACTTTGGCACTGCCACCAGCTTTGGCGCTCTCAGTGGAAACGGCAACTTTCTGGGCGGCTGCATCCTCACCGGCGTGCGCCTGGCGCGTGAGGCAGTGGTGACCGGCACCTCCAAGCTGCCCCATTTTGAGCTCAACCTGCCCGAAAAGGTCATCAACCGCACCACCATCACCAACCTGCAGGCTGGTTTGCTCTACGGATATGTGGGCCAGGTCAGCTACCTTGTGGAGCGTATGAAGCAGGAGATGGGGGAGAAGCATGTGACGGTGGTTGCGACCGGTGGTTTTGCATCCGCCATCGCCCGGCAGTCCGACGCGATTGAGCATGTGGATAGCCTGCTCACCCTCAAGGGAGTGCGCATGATCTACGAGAAGAATTATCAGTAGCCTGTTTTGTGTAATCAGGAAAAGCTGTCTGTCGGCTTGCAGGCAGTTTTTATGATGCTTTGCGTCAACAGTTTTAACGGTAGTACCGCGTCTTGTATTCCAGTTTCTGCTTGATTTTGGGTTTGCGCTTGCGCGTTATCAGCTTAAACAGCAGCCGCAGCAGCACCGCCAATGCCACAACCGGCAGCAGCGCGATGATGACAAATTCCACCGAGAAGCGGGGGAAGGGGTTGGGGTCTGCATCGGTGTAGGCCTTGATTTCCTCCACCGTAGGCGCGATCGAGGCCCGCCGCTGGATGCTGCGCCCGGCGATCAGCTCATATTGCACCGGCTCTTCGCCCGGGTTCAGGGGCGTGTAGGTCATGATGCCCATGACCTCGCCGGCCTGGACAGGCGCTTCCAGCGTCCGGGTGTATTCAATCTGGGTGCGCGCGTTGTAGATGCTCATCTGGTCATCGGCACTGCCTTTGGGAGCGATCAGCGCGTCGTTTGCCAGGGGATCCACCTTGCGCAGGTTGAGCTCCAGCCGTCCCAGGTCGCTGTCCTCCAGCGCGAAAGAACTGATGTTGATCACCTTGGGTGCCTGCATATACAAGGCGGCCACCGTAGTGGAAACAAACTGCGTAAACCCGTAATCCAAAAGCTGCGCGGTATCGCGCCATTTGGCTGTTGAGCCTGAATTGAGCACGACGGAAATCAGCTGAATGCCCTGTTTGGTGGCGGAGCCCACAAAGCAGTCGCCCGCCTGTGAATGCTGGCCGGTTTTGATCCCGGTTGCGTACTGGTAATAATATTTGCTGTCATCCCCGGCTTGGAGGAAGTCAATGGCACGGTTGTTAAAGCGCCTGGCGCCTGACAGGTTGGTTGGCGGCAGGGTGAAGCTGGTGAGCAGGGCGATCTGGCGAAACTCGCTGTTTTGCATGGCTTCCCTGGCAATGATGGCCAGGTCGCGCGCGGTGGACAGATGATAGTCCTCGTGGTAGCCGTGGGAGTTGGTGAAATGTGTGCCGGTGCAGCCATATCGGACTGCCGCCTCATTCATCAGGGCGACAAAGGCCTGCTCTGAGCCCATCAGGTGCTCGGCAATCGCAATGGCGCCGTCATTGCCCGACTGCACCATGGTGGCGCGGATCAGGTCGCCCAGTCTCACCTGCTCGCCTTCCTTCAGGCCGATTTTGGAGGCGTCCTCAGGCACGCTGGCGGCGTACGAGGAGACTGTCACGATTTCATCCTGGTCCGCCAGGGTCAGGGCCAGCAGGGCGGTGAGTATTTTGGTGGTGGAGGCCGGCGGGCGCATTTCGTCCGCGTTCTTCTCAAACAACACCCTGCCGCTGCTTTGCTCAATGACGATGGCGCTGGAAGCGCGCAGGTTGCGCGCTTCCAGGTTTTCCGGGCGGGCAGGATCATATTCGCCGGCAAAGGCGGGCAGCGGCGGCCAAAGCAAAAGCAAAGCAAGCAGCGATGACAAGAGCTGCGATAAATGAGCCTGCCGCAGGCGTTTGCCCATGCCCTGCCTCCTTAGCAAAAACGTGGGCACATCCTATCACATCGCATGCTGTTTGTACAGTTTGGGTCCCTCTTCATACAGGTTGCCGCCCTGCGTGTCCACGCAGACCACCGCGGGCAGGTCCACAATCTCAAAGCGGTGGATGGCTTCAGGCCCCAGATCCTCATAGGCGACCACCCGGGTGGAGCGGATGGCCTTGGAGATCAGCACTGCCGAGCCGCCGATCGCCCCGAAGTATACAGCCCCATAGCGGGGCATCGCCCGCATGGTCTCAGGCCCCAGCCTGCCCTTTCCAATCATGCCCTTCAACCCGCGGGCCAGCAGCGGCGGTGTGTAGATGTCCATCCGATAGCTGCTGGTGGGGCCGGCGGAACCCACTGGCTGGCCCGGGCGCGCCGGCGCCGGCCCGACATAATAAATGACTTCGCCCTGCAAATAGACGGGCAAGTCCTCTCCTTTTTCCAACAATGCCACCAGACGCTTGTGAGCCGCGTCCCGCCCTGTCAGCACGCTGCCTGACAACAGCACCTGGTCGCCCGCCCTTAATTCGCGCGCGACCTCATCCGTGAGCGGCAAACGAACCTTCTTCATCAAAGCTTCCTCCTTTTTTGCCTGTGGGCTCTTACAGCGTCATTTCAGCGTGACGGGCTGCATGGCAGCAGATGTTCACAGCTACAGGCAAACCGGCGATGTGGGTGGGCGCTGTCATGATATGCACCTTCAGCGCTGTGGTTTGTCCGCCATAGCCGGCCGGGCCGATCCCCAGGCGGTTGATCTCCTGCTCCAAATCATCTTCCAGCGCCTTGTAGCGGGGGTCCCTGTGGCTGCGGCTCATCGGCAGGCTGGTGGCGCGCTTGGCCATCAGCGCGCACAGCTCAAAGCTGCCGCCGATCCCTACGCCCACCACCAGGGGAGGACAGGGATTGGGACCGGCTTCCTCCACAACCCGCAGCACAAAACGCTTGACGCCCTCCACGCCGTCTGAGGGTGTCAGCATCTTCAGCTGGCTCATGTTCTCGCTGCCAAAGCCCTTGGCGATGGCGGTGATATGCACCTTGTCTCCGGGTATCAGGCGCACATGCAGGACACAGGGCGTGTTGTCTCCTGTGTTCTTTCGGTCAAACAGCGGTTCGGCCACAATGGATTTGCGCAGATAGCCTTCCTGGTACGCCTTGCGCACCCCGGCATTGACCGCCTCCTCCAGGCTGCCGCCAACCAGGTGCACCTCCTGGCCGATGCTCAGGTACACCACCGACAACCCTGTGTCCTGGCAGACAGGCATGCGCTCGCGCGCGCCGATGGTGTTGTTTTCAATGATCTGTTCCAGCACCATACGTCCCAGGGGGGATGGCTCCGCGGCCTGGCTTTGCGCAAGCTTGTCCATCACATCCGTGCCGATGACGTAGTTGGCCTCCAGGAACAACTCGGCAACAGCCTGCGTAATCCGGGCGACATCCAGTTCTCTCATCAGGCAGTTCTCCTTTATATTGATATTATAGGATCACGATTTGCTGCCGCCAGGCAGCGGCGGCGCTCTGCCCGCTGCCCAGGTGCCACAGTTCCTCAGCCCGCATGTCCAGCGCTACGCCGGGGACACCGCTGCGGACCGGTCGGGATATCAGGGGAAATCCTGCCTGTGCGATCGCGCGCAAAAGGGGCCGGGCGCGGCCATGAAAACCCAGCAGCCGCGCGTAGCCCGGAGCAGCCGGAAACCCTTTGATGCCCAGCAAGGCCTGGCTGAGCGCGCGGTTGATGCGCGCATGCGGGTAGCGCTTGGTTTTGACCAGGCGCAGCAAGGCCGCCCGGCTGTCCGCTTCGCGCGCCATGGCCAGGATGCGTTTTTCCAGGCCTTCGGAGATCTCCGGACAGGTTTGCAGCTCCTGCGCCTGAGCGCTTGTCAGGCGGCTTAACAGGACCTTGTCCAGCGCGTCGGGGAGATGGGTATGCGCGTCCCGCATGATGGCCGTGCTGGCGGCTGGGCAGGATGCGAACGCTCTGCTTATGCTGCCTTGTATCCACATGGCGCGAATGGCGCTGGCAGAGGCGGAAGAATCCTGGGCTGTCCCATGATAAGCGCCCCTGCGCTGTACGGGGACGGCGCGGATGTCGCTGCCCAGCCTGTCAAGCTCTCGCAAATAGCTGACTGCCAGGATGAAATTGGGCGCGGAAAACAGGGATTTGGGCATACCGGGCAGGGCGGCTTGCAGGGCTTCCCCCTGGGCGCGCGCGAAAGACGCGCCTCCCGACAGGCTGCCCTTCATGCCGGCGATAAAAGCTTTATCCGGCTGGCCAAGCAGCCGGGCCACCGCAGTGATGAGCGAGAGGTCATCTGTCTCGCAACCAAAGCTCAGGTGGGTAATGATGCCCAGGCGATGGAGGATGCCCACGCCCCCGCACGCGAAGCGGTTGGCCTGGGCGCAGGAAAAGCTGACCGGCATCCCCAGCACCAGATCGATCCCGTTTTCCAGCGCCATGCGCGCGCGGTCCCTGGTGGAAAACAGCATCGCATCCCCGCGCTGCGAAAAGGCGCTTCCCAGCACGCACACCAGGAAATCCGCGCCGCTTTGGGCCTTGGCTTGCCTGAGGTGGTACAGGTGCCCGAGGTGGAAGGGGTCGTACTCCGCGATGATGCCGCAAACCTTCATATTGCCTCCGTCCTGTCAGAAATTATAGCATATCGGCTGTGTTTTAGGAAGTTGACAAGGGTATGCCGGACTTCTATAATGATGCTACTTCTTAAAGAAAAGGAGGTGGCCACTCATGGATGACGGCGCTAGATGCCAGGCAAACGAAGGCGTGCCGCGATCGCGACGCATCTGTGATGCGCTGCCCGCATAACCCCTTCACCTGACATTTATCGCGTCAATGGCACTTGCGAACCCGGCAAGCTGCTTTTTGTGTGCGAATGAATGATTTGGAGGTGATTCCGATGGACTGGGAGAGAATTGAAGAGAAGCTGGATCAGCTTCTTGCCCAAAGCCGCCACGGCCAGCTGCGCGGCGCCCTGATGATGCTGAACCCTGTAGATATCGCAGGGTACATGAAAAAGCTGGACAAGGAAAAACTGCTGCTGTTGTTCCGCATTCTGCCCAAGGATGTCTCGGCGGATGTGTTCAGCTATATGGATTCCGATCAGCGTCAGATGCTGGTGGAAAGCATCGCGGACGCTGAGATCAGCGCCCTGATTGATGAGATGTTCGTGGATGACGCGGTGGACTTTCTGGAGGAGCTGCCGGCCAACGCTGTCAAGCGCGTGCTGCAGAACACCGATCCCCGCACCCGCGCCATCATCAACCAGTTCCTCAAGTATCCGGAGAATTCTGCGGGCAGCCTGATGACCATTGAGTACTGTGAGGTCAGCCAGGACATGAACGTGCGCGATGCCCTGCAGAGCATCAAGGAAACCGGGGTGGACAAGGAAACGGTCTATACCCTGTACATGCTTGACAGCCAGCGGCACCTGATCGGCTCCATCCCGCTGCACAAGGCCCTGGTGGTCAGTGAGGATACTGCGCTGGCCAAGCTCATGGAACCCGGCACCATTTCGGTCAATACCCTGGATGATCAGGAGGTGGTTGCGGATACCGTGCGCAAGTACCACCTGCTGTCCATCCCGGTGGTGGACGGTGAAGGCCGCATGGTGGGCATCATCACCAGCGACGACATCATGGACGTCATTGAAGCGGAGAACACGGAGGACATTCAAAAGATGTCCGGTTTGGCTCCCTCAGAGCTGCCTTACTTTAAATCCAAGCTGCTCGTCCTGGCCGGCAACCGCCTGCCCTGGCTGATGGTCCTGATGTTCACCTCCATCGTGTCGGGTGCGATCATCGCGCGTTTTGAAAGCGTGCTGGCCATCAACATCCTGCTGTCCGCCTCCATCCCCATGCTGATGGATACCGGCGGCAACTGCGGCCAGCAGGCCTCCACGCTGATCATTCGCGGCATCGCTTTGGGCGAGGTCAAGTTCTCTGATTTCTTCCGCGTCCTGTGGACGGAGTTCCGCGTGGGCATTCTGATTGGCATCGCGCTGTCATCGGTCACCTTTGTCCGCCTGCTGTTGATCAACCAGGCTACGCCCATCATGTCGGCTGTGATCTCCGCCAGCCTGTTTTGCACAGTGGTCATCGCCAAGTCGATCGGCTGCATCTTGCCGCTATTGGCCCAGCGCATCCGGGTGGACCCGGCTTTGGCGGCCTCGCCCCTGATCACCACCATTGTGGACGCTTGCAGCCTGTTTATTTTCTTCACCATCGCCTCCAATTTTATCTTGTAATATCTTGCCCAACGCAAATCCCCGGACAAAGTCGCCGGGGATTTTGTTTTCTGGGAGATTATAACAAGCTGTGCTGAAGCCGCCTCTCATCCCATCAGGTCTGCCATGCCGTACAGCCCCGGCTGCCTGCCTGTCAGCCATCCGGCGGCGCTGAGCGCGCCGGCAACAAAAACGCCCCTGTTTTGCGCCTGGTGGCTGAGGATGATGACCTCATTGTCGCCGTAAAAACCGACCTCGTGTTCGCCGGCCACTGTGCCGCCGCGCACCGCATGCACGCCGATCTCCCCGGCTGCCCGCTTGGCAGACTTGCCCTCCCGGCCGAATACAGGCAATGAGTCAGGTTTGCGGACCGCGTTCAGCAGGGACAAGGCGGTGCCTGAGGGGCTGTCCACCTTTTGCTTGTGATGCTTCTCAATGATCTCAACATCAAAGCCGTCCAGCATCTGAGCAGCCCTGACAGCCAGTTGAGTGAGCACATACACCCCGCGGGACATATTGGGCGCCCAGAAGATGGGGATATTATCTGCGGCTTTTTGTATGCGCTTCATGTCCTCTTCCGTGTAGCCGGTGGTGCCCAGCACGCAGGGCAGGGCATGGGATTGACAATGGTCAAGCAGGTCGCCAAGCACCCCGGGAACGGAAAAATCCACCAGCACATCGGCGGCTTCCCTGACCTGAGAGAAATGCCTGTACACCGGAAAGCCCTGCTGCTCGCAGGCAACAGCGTCCACGCCGGCCACTGTCAGCATGCCATGCTCATGTGACGCTTGGGCCAGCAGATGCCCCATGCGCCCGCACACGCCTGAAATCAACAAGCGCTTCATGGCAGCAGCCCCAACTTGCTCATTTCAGCTTTCAAAACGGCGCGGTTGCTCTCGCCCATGCTGACCAGCGGCAGACGCAGCCTGTCATCAAGCTTGCCCATCATGGCAAGTCCCGCCTTGACCGGGATGGGGTTGACCTCCATGAACAGGGCGTGAATCAGGGGCATCAATTGCTTCTGGAGCGCGGCTGCTCTCTGTATTTCTCCCGAGAGCATGGCATTGGTCAGCTGTACGGTTTCAAGGGGGGCGATATTGGACAGCACCGAGATGACACCCAGTCCTCCCAGGGCCATCAGGGGCACGACGGTCTCATCGGAACCGGTGTAAAAGGCGATGCTGTCGCCGCACAGGCGCATCATGTCCGTCAGGCGGATAATGTCACCGGAGGCCTCCTTCACGCCTGCCACTTGGTCCAGCTTGGCCAGTTCAGCAAGCGTCTCCGGCGCCAGGTTCAGCCCTGTGCGGGAAGGCACGTTATAGATGATGACAGGCAGGCTGCCATCCTGGCTGATGGCTTTATAATGGGCGATCAGACCGGCATGGGTGGATTTGTTGTAATAGGGGGTCACGCACAATTGGGCGTCAGCGCCCAGTTCACGCGCCCGCCGCGCCAGGCGGATGACATGGGCGGTGTTGTTGCCGCCGGTGCCGGCAATGACCGGCACCCGGCCCCGCGCGGCTTTGATGATGGTGTCAAGCGCCAATGCCCATTCGTCATCCTCCATCGTGCTGGGTTCGCCCGTGGTGCCGCAGGCGACCAGGGCGGCGATCCCGCTGTCGATTTGCCAGTTGACCAGGTTGATGAGCGCCGCTGCGTCGATGCCATCCCTGTCAAACGGGGTGACCAGGGCGGTGCAGGCGCCGGTAAAAATCGGTGTTCTCATGCTGAAATCCTCCTATTCCCTCTGCAGGATATAGCCCTGCGCGCACAGCAGCTCGGCAGTCAGCACGCTGCCCCCGGCCGCGCCGCGCAGTGTGTTGTGCGACAGGCAGACAAAGCGCCAGTCCATCACCGGATCCTCGCGCAGCCGGCCGATGACCACCGCCATCCCGTTGCCCGCCTCACGGTCCAGAAGGGGCTGCGGGCGATCCTCCTGGGAGAGGTAGCGTAGAAAGGGGACGGGTGCTGAAGGCAGCTGAAGCTTTTGCGGCAGTGTTTCGTTATTCCGCCAGCGCGCCAGGATTTCTTCCCTTGTGGGTTTTTTGTCAAACTTGACCGAAACCGCGGCCAGGTGCCCATCGCTGACCGGGACGCGCACACATTGCGCGCTGATGACCGGGTGCTTGCCGGGCAGGATGGCATCCGCATCAGGGCTGAGGCTGCCCCAGATCTTAAGGGGTTCCTGCTCGCTTTTTTCTTCTTCTCCGGCGATATAGGGGATGATATTGCCCTGCATCTGCGGCCAGTTGTCCAGCGTCTTGCCCGCGCCGCTGACCGCCTGGTAGGTGCAGGCCGTGATTGCGCGGATGCCGTAATCACGCAGGGGCGTCAGCGCGGGGACATAGCTTTGGATGGAGCAGTTGGGTTTGACAGCGATAAAGCCGCGCTGAGTGCCCAGGCGTTTGCGCTGCGCGGGGATAACCCGGGCGTGCTCCGGATTGATTTCCGGGATCAGCATTGGCACATCCGTGATCCCCCGGCAGGCCGAGTTGTTGCTGATGACGGCCACCTCCAGCCGTGCGTATGCCTCCTCCAGGGCCCGGGTGCTGGCCTTATCCAGGGAAACCGCGCAAAACACCAGATCAGCTTCCTGTGCCACGGCCTGCAGATCCATTGCATCCATGACGTTTATATTGCCCACGGCTGGCGGGATGGGGTCCGGCATCTGCCAGCGCCCTGCCACCGCCTGTTTGTATGGCTGCCCGGCGCTTTGTGCGCTGGCGGCCAGCGCCGTGACCTCAAACCAGGGATGCCCGGCCAGCAGCGTCACCAGGCGCTGACCTACCATGCCGGTCGCGCCCAAAATGCCGGCCTTGTAGCGTTTCATTGCACACCTCGCTTTTAGATATAGAAATCCCTGGCAAAACATCACACTGCCAGGGATGGGGAATTATTTGACGCCAAGACGCCTGAAGGTTTCCATGCTCAAGCGGGCATCTTCAAACGGCGACTCGTTGAAAGGCTCGTCCTGCTCCAGTACCAGCCACTTGGCGCCTGCGTCAAGCGCGGCTTGCACCAGGTCTTCCGCGTCCTGCATGCCATGGCCAAAGGGACGGTAGGAAAAACCGCTGCGGTCAATCTCCTCGTTTTCGTTCAGGCCAATCAGCGCGTAGGGGGTACGCCCGGAGTTGTCGGACACATAGTCCTTGATGTGCACCAGGGGCGCGCGTCCCTTGTAGGACGCCAGGTAGGTCAGGGGATCCACACCTGCATACTTGACCCAGCAGGTGTCAATCTCAGATTGGAGGATGTCCGCCGGCAGCGCCTGGTAGATAAAGTCCAGCCCGTAGATGCCTGACACCTTGACGAATTCAAAATCATGGTTGTGGTACAATAACTGGATACCCTCGTTCCTGCACTGGCTGCCAAAGCTGTACATCAGGGACAGCACCCGGGCAAAGCCGGGCGCGCCGGGGCGGTCTTCCTCGCCCAGGTAAGGGACGGCGATGTAGGGGCAGCCCAGCTCTTTGTGGTAACGGATAACTTCCTTGGGATCCGCCAGAATTTGCTGGATAGGCACATGGCTGGACAGGGCTGTCAGGCCGTTTTGAGCCAGCAACGCTTTCATTTGCGCAGCGCTGCGCCCAAAGAAACCCGCGAATTCCACGCCGTCAAAGCCCAGCTCTTTCACCCGGCGCAGGGTGCCTTCCAGATCCTGCTCCATTTGATTGCGCACACAGTACAGTTGATAGGCGATCGGTGTTTTCTTCATTTTGCTTCTCCTGTCTTAGTCGAAGTAGTAGGGTTGGCCGCTCGCGGCGCTTTTGTAGATGGCTTCCAGGATGCGGGTGACTACAAGGGCCTGCTCAGGCAACACGCACAAATCGCCCTTGCCGCGGATGGCGGCGTGGAAGGTATGCTGCTCCAGCATTTGCGGGTCTGAAACCTTGCCCTCAAAAAAGGCGACCGCCCCGGACTTGAGGTCCGGTTTTTCCACAAATTGCCGGCCATGTTTGACGCCGTTGATACGCAGGCCGTCATGAAAGTCTGCGCCGCCCTTGGTGCCTGACAGCATGGCGGTGGCCTCCTCCACATCCAGGGTGTTCAGCGCCCAGGAAGCGCTGAGCATGATGGTAGCGCCGTTCTCCATCACCACAAAGCCAAAGGCGCTGTCCTCGACCGTAAACTTGTCCACATCCCAGTCGCCCCAGGCATTGGCGGTATCGCGGTCCTTGTTGAGCTTGTGATAGGTAGTGCCTGCTGCGTATCTGGGCTTGTAGTTGTTCATCATCCACAAGGTCAGGTCCAGCGCGTGGGTGCCGATGTCAATCAGCGGCCCGCCGCCTTGCTCATGCTCATTGAGAAAGACACCCCAGGTCGGCACGGCGCGCCGGCGCACGGCATTGGCGCGGGCGAAATAAATCTCACCCAGCTCGCCCGCCTGAATGGCTTGTTTGAGGTACTGGCTGTCAGCGCGGTAGCGGCTTTGATAGCCAATGGTCAGCAGCTTGCCGGTTTGCTTGGCGGCAGAAAGCATCTTGTGCGCCTCTTCAGAGTTGATGGCCATGGGCTTTTCGCACATGACATGCTTGCCGCTCCTGAGGGCGTCGACCGTAATAAAACTGTGGCTGCGGTTTGGCGTACAGACATATACCGCGTCCAAATCCAGCTTGAGCAGGTCCTTGTAGTCCTCAAACACCTTGGCGTCACTGGCGCCGAACTCTTCCGCAGCTTTTTGGGCGCGCTCGGGAACGATGTCACAAAATGCGGTTACCTGTGCCTTGCCCAGCTTCTTGATTGATGGCAGGTGCTTGCTGTTGGCAATTCCGCCGCATCCAATAATGCCCAGTTTCAGCGAATCCATACTGTCCCTCCCGATGATGATGGGTACATTATAGTCTGTTTTATGCGCTTTGTCATTGGATTCATCATAATTCCCGCTGTTTCCAGAGCCGGTGAGTTATTGTATGATCATTGTCGCGGATGAATATCGCGCCCTGGTGCGTTATATAGAAAATACGGAAAGGATGCAGTCCATGAAGAAAACGCTGTCGCTGGTTCTTGTTTTGTTTGCAGTGCTTGCCGCTGCCCCGACGCAGGCTGTGAATACAAACGTGATATTGGCAAAGGGCGCCAGCGGAGCTGAGGTGGCTGCCTTGCAGGAGCGTTTGCTGGCTGCGGGGTTTTTGACCGGCGCTGTGGACGGACGATATGGGGATGGCACACAAAAGGCGGTGTCTTCGGCACAGGCGGCCTTGCGTGAGAAGGGGTACAAGCTGGCGGTCGATGGTATCGCGGGTCAGCAGACCCTGACGCTCTTGTTTGACGATCAGGTCATGGAGCCGTTCCTGACGTTTGGCCTGGGTGACAGCGGGCCGCGGGTCATCAGCCTGCAAAAACGCCTGATCGATTTGAAGTTTCTGGAAGGCCAGGCGGATGGCTGCTTTGGACAGCAAACACAGGATGCGCTCAAAGCCTTTCAGGCACATCTGGCAGGCCGGGGCCTTCAGATCAGCGGCGTGGCGGACGCGGCCACGCGGGCGCTGCTGCAAACGGATGCGGATTTATCAGGCCTTGGCATTCGCGCGCCGGAGTTTTTTGATGATTCGCAGCCGCTTACGCTCAGCGACGAATACCTCAACGCACAGGCTGCCATCCTGGTGGACATGCGCAGCGGACGCATTCTTTATCAAAAGCATATGGACGCGCGCCATTACCCGGCCAGCACCACCAAGATCATGACCCTGCTGCTGGCGGTCGAGCGTGGCTTTCTGGAAGAGAAGGTTGTGCTGCCTGCTGCCACCGGGGAGGTGCCGCGGGATTCTTCCCTGGTACCTGTCTACCCTGGCGAGAGGATGACCATGCGGGATTTGCTTTATGGGCTGATGATACGCTCAGGCAATGATGCGGCCAATGCCATCGCTGACATCTGCGCGGGTTCGGTTGAAGGATTTGTGGGCCGGATGAACCGGCGTGCTGCCGGCCTTGGCTTAAGAGGAACACACTTTACCAATCCCCATGGTTACCATCACGCTGAGCACTATACCACCGCGCGCGATTTGGCAATCCTTACGATGAACGCGATGGCAAACGAAGATTTCGCTGCGATCGCCTCGGCGCTGGTGTATGAGATGCCCGCGACCCAGAAACGCGGCGTGCTGCTGATCAAAAACAGCAATGAGCTGCTGATTCCTTCCTCGCCTTTCTACTATGAAGCAGCCGTTGGCATCAAAAGCGGCTATACCAGCTATGCCGGCTTTTGCTATGTGGGGGCGGCCGTCAGGGAAGAGCAAAGGCTTTTAGCCGTGATCCTGGGCAGCAGAACGCGCGACCGTGGATGGGACGATATGGCCCGCCTGTTCAACTACGGCTTTGCCGCCCTGAACAGATAGCATCATTTGTTCTGAGCGCAAGAAGAGGGGAGTGAACCAAGTTTGCCTGACAGCCTTTGCTGCGGCCTGTCAGCGCCGGTTGTTTGCTGCAGCCTATCAGCGCCGGTGTCATTGACAAGCAAAAGCCTCGGTGCTAACATATAAAGACCTTGAAACCTCTTATCACATCTTATTGTAACAGAGTTTTTAAGGCCGGAATGATTGACGCAGGCGCTCCCGTAGTTGCTGATAGTGCAAAGCAGAATAGGCATGTTCTCCGGCAGTTGGAGCTTGCCTGTATTGCTTGATTAAGGAGACAGTTTGTTGAAGCGACAGTTGTTTGCTGGCAAATCGCGGATTGTGATACTGCTTGTGATTGATATTGCTTTCCTCAGCTTGGTATATTGGGTTTTTTTGTTGCGCTACATGCACAAAACACCCACGATCAGTCTCCAGTCAATCTCGCAGTTTTATTTCCTGATGCTGGGCAGTGTGTTGCTCTGCCGGTTTGTGTTTCGGGTCTATCGGCAGGTATGGCGATATGCGGACTCCCGTGTTTTTTTGCTCATATCCATGGCGGATTTGGCCGGCGGCGCGCTCTACCTGGCGCTGGATTCCATGCTGCTGGCACAGCACCTGCCTCTCCTGATTGCGGTATCCGCCTTCAGCGTTGCCTTGCTGGTTACCCTGGCTTCCCGGTTTTTGTACCAATACTTTCGCAAAAGGCAGGATAGTCTTTTACCAGGCAATAGCGCAGTCCGGCCTGAAAAAGGCAATAAAATCAATGTCGCTATTGTGGGCGCGGGGAAGATGGGGGTCCTCCTGACACAGGAATTGCTCATGAATCCTAATTCCCGCTACCATCCGATGTACCTGATTGACAACGATCCGCGTAAAATCGGCACAAGCATTCATGGCGTACAAGTGATCGGGCCAGACCATCAGGTGATTCAACAAATCGGCAAGCTGCCCATCCAGGAAATTATTATTGCTTTGCCTCAGATGGAGCCGGAGACGCGTGAGAAACTGTTCAGACTATACATTGAAACCGGTTGCAAGGTTCTGGTGTATGACTACCCGGTAGAACAGCTCAGTCAGCAAAACAGCAAGCGTCTGGTGCGCGACATCAATATTGAGGATCTTCTCTTCCGCGCGCCGATTTCGCTGAAGGATCCGCAGGCGCACAAATATTATCAAGGCAAGGTCATTCTGGTAACCGGCGCCGGCGGATCCATCGGCAGCGAACTGAGCCGCCAGTTGGCTCACTTCCAGCCCAAGCAGCTGGTGCTGTTGGATATCTATGAAAACGGAGTGTACGACCTGGGACAGGAGCTCAAGCGCCGCCATGGAAATGACCTGAATATACATATTGCCATAGCCTCTGTCTGCGACGTCAACCGGATCAACCAAGTGTTTGAGCGCTTCCGTCCTGAGGTTGTTTTTCACGCAGCCGCGCACAAGCATGTGCCGCTGATGGAGGATAACTGTGCAGAAGCTATCCACAACAACGTTTTTGGCACTTACTACACCGTGATGGCGGCGGAAAAATACGGGGCTTTCCGCTTTGTGTTGATCTCAACCGACAAGGCGGTCAACCCGACCAACGTGATGGGCGCTACCAAACGTTTGTGTGAGATGATTGTGCAGAGTCGCCAGGACAGTCAGACGCAGTTTGCTGCGGTACGTTTTGGCAACGTGCTGGGATCCGCCGGTTCCGTGGTGCCGCTGTTTCGCCGGCAGATTGAGGAGGGCGGCCCGGTCACCATTACTGACAAGCGTATCATTCGCTATTTCATGACCATTCCGGAGGCTGCTCAGCTGGTGCTGCGCACCGGCATGCGGGCTGAAAAGTCCGAGGTATATGTGCTGGACATGGGCAAGCCGATCAAGATCATTGACCTGGCCGAAAAAATGATTTCGCTGTCTGGCTTAATCCCCGGTCAACAGATCGAGATCAAGGAGATCGGCCTGCGCCCGGGAGAAAAATTGTATGAGGAGTTGCTGGTGCGCGCTGAGGGGTGCACCCGTACGGATAATGAACGCATTTTCATTGAGCAGGGCAATGCGCCGGATCGGGAGACGGTGGACAGGACGCTGCGTGCCCTGCGTCAGGCGATGGATATGCATGCGGATGATGATTTGCTCAAAGAGCTGATGATGCGCATCCTGCCGTCATACCGTGACGCGCATGAAGTAAACGCAAACGCGGCGGATTCGGCTGAAATGCAAGCCACCGGCACAGGCGACGTTGATGTGCTTGAGCTTCTTGGTATCTCAACATGGAGGAAATGATTATATGAAACAACTCTTGGTACGATTGGGAGCTATCTTTTTGTGCGTTGCGCTGGTGTGGAGCCCTCTTGTCAGCCTGGCAACGGACAGCCTGGAACTCACTCAGGAACAGTATGACGAGATTGATCAGGCCCTGTTGGATGAGACCAAAGAATTGCCAATCAGTGATGAGTTTCGGACCAATGTGTCCCCTGACGACCTGTCCGTGACAGAGGGGCTTGATGAGAACTGGATGAACATTCTGCTCTTAGGGACAGATACCGGCAACATCAAACTGAACTACGGCCGGACAGACACCATGATGATCATGTCTGTCAACAGGGTGACGGGAAAAATCCGTCTGGCATCCCTGGTGCGGGACATGAAGGTCAACCTTCCCTTCTATAAAAATAAATATAAGATCAATACGGCCAATGCTTTTGGCGGCCCGCTCCTTGCTGTCAAAACCGTCAACGAGGTCTTTGGGCTTAACATCCGCCACTATGTTTCCATCAACTTCAATGGCTTTGTCAAGGTGATCGACAGCCTGGGCGGTGTGGAGCTTGTTTTAACCGCAGGTGAGTCACGGATCGTCGGGGTGCCCCATCTTGATCAACCTCAGCTGCTCGACGGCACCCAGGCGCTGGAGTATGTTAGAATCAGGAAGCTTGATGACAATTTTGGTCGCAATGAGCGCCAGCGCAAACTCCTATCCTCCTTGTTCAACAAGATGATGAAGGATTCAGATATTGAGACTGCAGTGAAGGCGATGACGGAAGCCCTCAGGCACATGGCGACCAACCTGAGCATCAACGATTTGTTAACCCTGGTTGTCCCGGTGCTCAGCGGCATGGAGACCATGGAAACTACAGGCTTCCCGGCTGTTGGCGATTACAGGCACGAAACAGACGCCAAAACCAATGATTCTTACATTGTGTTTGACCTGGAAGCAACCCGCCAGAAACTGCACAACTATATTTATCAGTAATACTTTCTTGAGGATAAAAAAAGACACAATGAAAAGGTTTGTTATTGTTTTGTTATCAATTGCTTTTTTGCTGCCGGTGACCAGCCTCGCCCAAGTGGTGGATCCTGCTGTCAACAGAGGAATCCGACCGGTTCGCGGGCTGGCAAACAATCCAGTGATCGAAGGAGAAAATCAGCTGACCGGTCTTCCGGCGGATGCGCCATATATTCCTGTTTTGGTGAATATTGATAATGTACAAGGCGCGTGGCCGCAGTGGGGCATCGCAGATGCTGACATTATTTATGAATTGCCCATTCATGGCCTGGGTTTGACGCGGCTGATGGCGCTGTTTGCCTACCAGCATCCGCAGGCTGTTGGCCCGGTGAGGTCCGGACGCGTGCTGCATGCGGAAATGCGCGAGGAGTGGGATGCCGCTTGGGTGTATTTTGGCGTCCAGACCAGGGCGGGTTCCAACGTGAATGATTATTTAAGAAAGCATGGCGTGCGCAACAAACCGGTCAATCTGCTGTTTGATGGGACCGGCAATCGATACGATCAGTTTTTTAGCTCGATGAAGGGGTATGTTAACCCGCACAATCACAGCATCGACCTGACGAAAGTCGTTCAGGAGGTGGCCGCCTATTCCTTCCCGCAGCGCCCTTTTCTGTTCACGGATGAACTGCCGGCGGCAGGAGTTGATGCAAGACGTATCGATTTGAAGCATGGAGCAGATATGGACTCCTATTCCAACGCCTACTATGTTTATGACGAACAAACCAACCAGTACGCACGCTACCGCAACAACAAACTGTATGTGGACGGCGACCAGCCGGATGTCGGGCTGACTTTTGCCAACCTTATTGTCCAGTGGACGGAGCTGAAATTCAATGGTAAAGCGAGCGCGCCGCTTCTTAAGGAAGTGGGCGAGGGCAATGCGGACATTTTTACCGGCGGGCGATATATTGCAGGCTACTGGGTGCGTGAATCGGCCAGCTCAAGGACAATTTTTTATGATGACAAAGGTGAGGAGATCCGCCTGCAGCGAGGGAAGACCTTTATCAACCTGGTCTGTGATCGCGGCACCCAGCTCAGCTATGAGGAATAAACAGAATCTCATGCAGATATCGGGAGGGAATATGAAGCGTATCCTGGCTTATTTGTTATGTCTGATCATGGCATCGGTGCTGTTGCCCGTTACATATGCAGAAACTGCGGAAACCTTGCCGCGTTTTCGATTTGACAGAGATTTTCTGATAGGCTTTCAAGGCCGCGAGCTGAGACTGAAAGCGAAGGTTGACAACTATAAAAGACTGGGCAAGCATGTGAACGCGCAGCTTCAGGACGAGGAAGGTTTTGTTGTGCTTGAAGAGACCTTCAAATCCTCTTCTTATCATACGGTCAGTTTTACTGTTCCCGATACATGGTTTGGTGAGAAATCACTTTCCTGGTGGGTGGACGGTCAGAAAGCAAGCGTTGAGGACCTTCTGTTGGCAGTTGACAACATCAGCAACCGCCAGGTGAAGCGGGTCGGCACCCGGCAGCCGCGCATGGCCATTACCATTGACGCTGCTTATGGAGACACCTATACGCTGAAGCTTTTGTCTGTACTGGATGAATTCAATGTCAAATGCACCTTTTTTGTTACCGGGAACTGGGCGCAGGCCTATCCGGAACATATCCTTGACATTCAGTCACGCGGGCATGAGATTGCCAATCACTCCTTCTCGCACCCCCACATGACCACGCTCATACCTGAAAAGATGCGAAGGCAAATCGCTCGCTGCAGCGATGCGATCGAGGCTGCCGGCGCCAGCAGGCCTGTTCTCTTCCGCCCGCCTTACGGTGAGACAAACGAAAAGCTGCGTGCAGTGTCCCGTTCCCTAGGCTGTGAGGTAATCATGTGGACCATTGACTCACATGATTGGGACCTGGCTTATAACCATCAAAAAATTGTACGTCGCGTTACCAAGGATATTGGCCCCGGCCACATTATTCTGTTTCATAATGATGGCAAGTTCACACCTGATGTGCTCAGGGAGGTCATTCCCTATTATCAATCCCTGGGCTTGTCCCTGGTAACGGTGTCCGCCCTGCTGGATGAAGGAGAGTACTCGGTGGATAAGGAAGGGCTGGTCAATTTTCATCCCTGAGAGTTGCAGTATCAATCCCTGAACCAAACGCTCTCATACCGTCAACGCTGTACCCGGATGTATTTTTGATCCAAGCCGTAAAAGAATACAAAAAAACAGTACCCCGTCCTTGGAATAACTCCGGACGGGGTGTTGTTTACAAGGTCTCCTTGACGTTGCTCAACTGGTAGCGGCGGTCGGATTCGAACCAACGACACTCCGGGTATGAACCGAATGCTCTAGCCAACTGAGCTACGCCGCCATCTTGGTTGCGGGGGAGGGATTTGAACCCTCGACCTCCGGGTTATGAGCCCGACGAGCTACCGAACTGCTCTACCCCGCGACACACGCCTTGCGGCGCAATTGGTAAACTACCTCATCCAGACGGTTTTGTCAAGTGCTATTTTTGATTTTGCCTTTTTTCTCAAATCTTGCTTTTATCCAAGTTTGCCTGCAGGTTTCAGGATCCGGCTACCCGTTATTGCTGTGCTCCCTGAGCCAGTCCCGGGCGATGGCGGCATACAGCACCACGCTGGCGTAGCTGTTTTTATAAAACAAGCGTTCTTTGAGCACGCCCTCCCTGCACAAGCCCGCTTTTTGCATTACAGCGCCGGAGGCGGGGTTAAGCGCGTCGTGCCGGGCTTCCACGCGGTGTATGCCAAGGCAAGCGAAGACAAAGAGAAGATAGCGTGTCAAGGCCTGGGTCATCAGCCCCCGTCCCCAGCAGTCCCTTGCCATGGAAAATCCCACCTCAGCGGCGTTGCTTTCCCAGTCCCGCCATACCAGGCCGATCGTACCCACCATCCTGCCGCTGTCTTTGAGTACCAGGGCCTGGATATGCAGCTGCTCCTGCCGGCTTTGGTTGATCAGGCCCAACAGGATGGCGCGTGTTTGTGTCAGGCTGGCGTGCGGTTCCCACAGCACATAGCGGGCAACTTCAGGATCCCGCGCGTACTGATGAAAGTCCCTGGCATCGCGCAGCCGCAGGGGACGCAATATTAAATCCTGCGTTTCCAAAGCGGGCTCATCGCACAGGGACCTGCTGCCATCACGCAGCCGTCGCATCAGCCAGGGATTTTTCCTGCTTGGTTTCATTGTTTGTCAATGGCCCCTGCCTGCAGGAGGATGGGGCAGTTGAGTGGCCGACGGTTGCATGCCTTCCCACAGGAACGAAGGCTGTGCCAGCAGACGCTGAGCCATCAGCAGCGCCAGACAAGTCTTGGCATCTTCAATTCCTCCCTGTTCCACCATCATGACCGCCTGGCTGAGCGGCAGGCGTACCAGATTGAGAAACTCATCCGGGTCGGTATGCGCCTTGACCTGCTGCAAATCGGTTGCCAGGTAGATCGCGATGCGCTCGGTGCAAAAGCCCGGCGTCGTAACCACATGGGCCATTTTGCGCCAGGTTTTGGCCAGCAGTCCGGTTTCTTCTTCAAGCTCCCGCTTGGCGCAAAGAAAAGGATCCTCGTCCGGATGATCCAGTTTGCCGGCCGGGATCTCAAGCGTCACGCGGCCAATGGCTACCCTGTGCTGCTGCACCATGGTCACCATGCCATGCTGATCGACCGGTACCACGGCTGCGGCGCCGTTGTGCAGCACAATCTCGCGCCCGGCCTCCTGTCCGTTGGGCAAAGCCACCTTCCACTGCTGCACGGTGATGATTCTTCCGGCAAACTCTGTCTGCCGGGACAGGATGGTCTCCTTGAGCTGCTGTTCGTTCATATCCCGCCTCCTTTCCTGTGTCAGTATACCTGCGGAGTACCGGCAATTTCAAGAGAAAAAGCCCCGCTTGCGCGGGGCCGGGGGATGGTTCGGTTAAAAATCAGGGAGTGGCAGGCTCCTGCTCCGCTTCGGGTTGGGGTTGAACCTCGGGTTCCATCGTGTCTGCGGTCAGGCTTTGAGCGTCTTCAATCATTTTCAGGATAACCTGGGCTTCCTCGGGCAGCGCGGCGGAAAAACGCTCCTGAAGGGCAGGCAAGAATGCGCCCATAATCTGCTCCATCAGGACTGCCGCTTCCTCAGGCGTCTGCTCCTCGCGGATGATCAGCTGGCTCGCGCCCTCCGTGACGGGCGCGACGGGCTGTGCGTCTACCGGTGAGGCGGCATAGCTGATGGTCAGCAGCGGCTCGGGCGACATCAGGGAGAAGCTCAGCGCGCCCTTGCTTGACAGGGAGCCCATGTTGCTGCTTTCGGTCCAGGAGATGCCAACGTTGATGCCGGCAGACAGCATATTAAAGTTGAGATTGATGTCGACTTGCGGCATTTCCGCCTTGAATGAGAGGGACAGGTTGATCATGGAATCGATGAAGTTGCTGCCGCTTTTGATGTCATCCTCTACTGTCTGCCAGTCTATGGCTGCGCTGGTTTCGCCTTCGGAGGCAGGTTGGCTGGTTTCGTCTTCGGAGAAGGAAGGCAAGACGGTTTTTTTCAAAATCTTGGCGCTTACCTCCACGGAATTATACTGCCCGTCCTGTGTGCTTGGAGCATTGATAAACATCTCGGCCTTATAGTTCGTTATCTCTCCCTCGGGAGTGAACATTTCTGTGTAGGACTTGCCGCTGCCGTCTTCATAGGTGGTGGCCAACACCACGTCCTGGTCCTCCTGGGATTTCAAGAAGGCCAAGATCTCAGCCAGCGTCTGAATGGGGTCCTCAGACGCGGCTGATTCGCCTGTAGCGGCAAACTCCTCAATGGTGGCAGCTTCCTCAACCAGCTTTTTCATGACAGGATCATTTTGATAGATCTCAATCAGCTTTTCATAAAAGTCAATCACCATGTGCAAGGTGACCTTCCGCTGGGAACGGCTGGTGAAAGTGCCGAATCCGGGAATCTCATAGGTGCCCTCCTCCTTCACGGCAGTCGTCTCGATTGAACCGAGATACGCCATGCACGCTTCCATATAGGGGGCAATCATCTGCTCAGGGTCCGTCCCGTCTGTGGGGCTCATTTCGCTCATCATGACAGGATCCAAACTCAGGAAAACACCGTGCAGCAGGCTGCTGGTGATGCTGTTCTCCAGGGTCTGATCATTGATGGCAGCCTGGAAATCAAGCAGATCTGCCTGGTCGGTGCCTATAACGCCTGAGATATGGGTGTTGTTGTTGATGATGGTGGCCTTGAGCTTGCTGATCGCGCTGACCAAAACGGCCAGCTTGGCCGCGTCTGCCTCGCTTGGCATCTGTTGCATGAGGAGAGCGATTACATCACTGTATTCGGGTAATTTGGGACTCGCCTGAATGGTGAGATCGGTTTGGATGCTTTTGCCGCTGTCAAACAGTGCCTGCATCATTTCCTGTATCATTTCATGCATCGTGGGGGACTGGGGAACGGCCGGCTCTTCCGCGAGGGCGGGCAGCATGCCAAGCATCAATACCATTGCGGTCAGAATGGCTGCCAGGCGCAGTTTAATCGGTTTCATGGTATTCCTCCTTTAATGAATGACATATCCAATTGGATATATCCAGTTTTTATTATACCATGGGTGCTTCAATAAAAAGTAAACAAATTGTCAATTCACCGCGACAAATAAAGCAGTTTCTGTTGTGGTTCAGGCAAAAACGTCATGAAATATGGTTGGCTGCCCGGCTGTGCTTGATGGAGATGTCCATAATATGGTGGAGAATGTGGGTGATGTCCTTGCCGTAGCCGGTCAGAAGATACTCCGCCCTGCGCGGCTCGTCCGGGCTGCTCTCCTTCATAATCAGACGGCTTTCGATTAATGAGCTGAGCTTTCTTTGCAGCTCGGTATCGCTGATGTAGGCGATGGAATTGCGGATATCGGTATAACTGCGCGCGCCCTGCTCCATCACAAACAGTATCATCGGGTTCCAGCGCCCGCCGATGATGTCCTCCATTAATTGCAAGCCGTGCGACAATTGCGGTTCCTCAAATCGCAGATTCGGATCAAATTCGCTCAATGTCTGCTCCTCTCTCTTTGTGTTTTGCCATGGTCAATTAAAGTATATCAAGCGTTTCGGCGATACACAAGCGCAGCCCTGGTGTCGTCCGGCATTGATCTCGGGGTCAGGCTGATTTTCGAAACACAAGGGGTTTTACACATCTGTTATTATTCTTTCATGTGAAAATTTGCCGGACAAATCGCTTGACAGACCTCATGATGAATGGTACATTGGTGACGGGTTAGCACTCAACGGCATCGAGTGCTAACAACGCCGGACGGAGGAGGGACTGATGATGGAAGATCGCAAGCTGCGCATTCTGAAAGCCATTGTTGATGATTATGTCCTTACCGCTGTTCCGGTGGGTTCCCGGACGGTCGCTCGCAAGTATTTAAGCCACCTGTCCAGCGCCACCATCCGCAACGAAATGAGTGACCTGACTGAGCTTGGTTATCTGAGCCAGCCGCATGTGTCTGCCGGCCGTGTGCCCAGCGCCCGCGCTTACCGGCTGTATGTGGACAAGCTGCTGGAGGAAGCGGGAAATGGCGAAGAGGAAGAAGCAGGGCGCGATTTTGTCCGCAAAGTCAGCCATCTGGAGGATTTAGCCCGCAGCACGGCTCAGGCGCTGGCGGAGATGACCGGGCTGGCGTCCTTTGTGATGATGCCAGCGCAGTCAGATTTGCGCATCGCTACCCTGCAGCTCGTTCCGGTATCCACCGCGCTTGCCCTGCTGGTGATTGTGACTGATGGCGGAATCATCCGGGACACCATGGTGCAGGTGGCGGGTTATCTGGATGCCGATGCCTTGTATGCCATCAGCCGCATGCTGAGCGAACGCTTCAACGGTCGCACCCTCAAGGAGGTTCAGTCGCTCCTGGAGGAGTTTGCGATGCATCTGCCAAGCGATCCCCATGTGCTTCAAGGCATCAGCGATTTAGCCAGCCAGATGGACCGCCAGAACGCTCAGGACAGCCTGATGGTCTGCGGCGCGCACAATATCCTGGCCTTTCCTGAATATCAGGACGCCGAGAAGGCTCAGCAGTTTCTGGGTGTCATGGATGACAAGGAGCGTCTGTTGACCTTGATTCGCCGGGCTGAAGGCGAGGATATCAGCGTGTGCATCGGGCCGGAGAGCGGCATCCCTGAAATGGAATCCTGCTCCGTCGCTCTGGCGCAATACAGCCTCAGCCGCGGCCAGCGCGGTGCCATCGGATTGGTTGGTCCTACCCGGATGCCCTATGCGCGCGTGCTTTCGACGCTTCGGCAAGTCAGCCGGCGAATGAGTGACATGCTCAACACCATCTAACACTGGAGGAACTATGACAAAGAAGAAACCGGAACTACAGGAAGAGCTGCAGCATGAAGAGCTGCAGCCTGAAAACCAGGCTGGCCACGTCGAAGATACCAGCCTGGAGGAACAGCTGGCACAGGCCATACAGCAGCGGGATGAGTACCTGCAAATGGCGCAGCGCGTCCAGGCGGATTTTGACAATTTCCGCCGCCGCAACCGACAGGTGGCAGCTGAGAGCTTTGATGATGGCGCGCGCGCCTTCATCAAAACCCTGTTGCCGGTGATGGACAATCTGGAGCGCGCCCTGCAGGAAAACCGTGAAGGCGACCCTTTGTACACCGGCGTGCAGCTGGTTGCCCGCATGCTGATGGACACGCTCGCTGCGCGTGGCATCAGCGTCATTTCCCGGGTGGGGGAGCCCTTTGACCCCAACCTGGAGGATGCAGTCGCCCAGGCCGCGCCCGAAGACGGCGCGCCGGGGACAGTCAGCGAGGTCATTCTCAAAGGATACAAAATGGGTGATACAGTCCTGCGGCATGCGATGGTGCGCGTCGTTCCGGGCTGATACCATAAATCACACTGAAATAACGAATCGTTAGAAATTTGGAGGAAACACACATGGCAAAAATCATCGGCATTGATCTGGGCACCACCAACTCCTGCGTCGCTGTGATGGAAGGCGGGGAGCCGGTTGTCATCACCAACTCTGAAGGCGCGCGGACCACACCGTCCGTCGTTGCGTTTACCAAGGAAGGCGAGCGGCTGGTTGGCCAGATCGCCAAGCGCCAGGCGATCACCAACCCTGAGCGCACCATTTCGTCTATCAAGCGTCAAATGGGCAGCAATCACAAGGTGACCATTGACGGCAAGGATTTTACCCCCCAGGAGATCTCCGCGATGTTGCTTCAGAAGCTCAAGAAGGACGCGGAAAGCTATCTGGGAGAGACGGTCAACCAGGCCGTCATCACCGTGCCCGCTTACTTCTCTGACTCCCAGCGCCAGGCTACCAAGGATGCCGGCCGCATCGCGGGGCTTGAAGTGCTGCGCATCATCAACGAGCCCACCGCGGCTTCCCTGGCCTACGGCCTGGACAAGGACGATCCTCACAAGATCCTGGTATACGACCTGGGCGGCGGCACCTTTGACGTGTCCATCCTTGAGATCGGCGATGGCGTGTTTGAGGTGCTGGCCACCAACGGCGACACCAAGCTGGGTGGAGACGACTTTGATGACCGCATCGTGGACTATATCGCTGAAGTTTTCAAAAAAGAAAACGGCATCGACCTGAAAAAGGACCGCATGGCCTGGCAGCGCCTGAAGGAAGCCGCTGAGAAGGCCAAGATCGACCTGTCCGGCGTGATGGCGGCCAACATCAATCTGCCCTTCATCACCGCGGACGCCAACGGCCCCAAGCATCTGGACATCACCCTTACACGCGCGAAGTTCAATGAGCTTACCCACGACCTGGTTGAGCGCACGATTGGTCCGATGCAAACAGCGCTCAAGGACGCCGGGCTGACGGCCAGCCAGATTGAAAAGGTGATCCTGGTAGGCGGATCCACCCGTATCCCCGCGGTGCAGGAAGCGGTCAAGAACATTACCGGCAAAGAGCCCTTCAAGGGCATCAATCCGGATGAGTGTGTCGCCATTGGCGCGGCCATCCAAGCAGGCGTTCTGGGCGGCGAGGTCAAGGATGTGCTGCTGCTGGATGTTACCCCGCTCAGCCTGGGCATTGAGACCGAAGGCCATATCTTCACCCGGCTGATCGAGCGCAACACCACCATCCCCACGGAAAAGGCGCAGATCTTCTCTACTGCGGCGGATGGCCAGACCACGGTGGAAATCCATGTGCTCCAGGGTGAGCGCCCCATGGCCTACGACAATAAAACCCTGGGCCGCTTCCAGTTGACCGGCATTCCGGCTGCGCCCCGCGGCGTGCCGCAAATCGAGGTCAAGTTCACCATCGACAAGAACGGCATCGTGTCTGTGACTGCCAAGGATATGGGCACCGGAAACACCCAGAATGTGACCATCACCGCTTCCACCAACCTGTCTGAGGATGAAATCAAGCAGCGCGTGAAGGAAGCCGAGCAGTTTGCCGAGGCAGACAAGAAGCGCAAGGAAGAGGTGGAGACCCTCAATCGCGCGGATTCCTTCCAGTATGAGATTGAAAAGCAGCTGCGCGAGAATGGCGACAAGCTGTCCGCGGAAGACAAGACCACTGTTCAGGCTGAAATTGACGCCTTCAAAAAGGTGCGTGAAAGCAATGACGCGGCCGCCATCAAGAAGGCCATGGATGAGGCCACTCAGAAAGTATATGCCATCTTTGGAAAGCTCTACCAGAGCCAGGAAAGCCAGCCCCGGGATGGCATGGGTCCCGACACGGATGCTCCGCATACCAATCCGGATGGCAGCGTTGATGTGGAAGGCGAGGTATATTAATCAGACAAACTGAATTCGCGCCCGGGTCTGTTCCAAACGGTCCGGGCGCGGGAAATCCCCAGCAGCGGCTGGCTCGCCGGGCGATGACACGGCATCATGCCGCACGAGGAGACTATGACAAAGAAACGTGATTATTATGAGGTGCTCGGGCTGGACAAAACAGCCACGGCGGAGGACATCAAGAAAGCCTACCGCAAGCTGGCCAAGGAATCCCATCCGGATTTGCACCCTAACGATAAAACGGCCGAGGCGCGCTTCCGCGAGATCAACGAGGCCAATGAGGTGCTTTCAGACCCTCAAAAGCGCGCGGCTTATGACCAGTTTGGAATGGACGGGCCGCCGCAAATGGGCGGCTTTGGCGGTTTTGAGGGTGGTTTTGGCGGCTTTGGCGGCTTTGAATCCATCTTTGACCAGCTTTTTGGCGGCGCCGGCGGGCGCGGTCAGCAGCGGCGCAACGCGCCAACACGCGGGCGGGACATCCAGATCAACGTGCGCGTTGAGTTTGAGGAGGCGGCCTTCGGCGCGTCCAAATCCCTGGAGTTCATGCGCGCGGAGCTGTGTGATACCTGCAAGGGCACCGGCGGCAAGGATGGCGCTGAGCCTGTCACCTGTTCTGTCTGTCACGGTACCGGACAGGTGCGTTCCGGCGGCGGTTTCATGGTGACTGTTCGCACCTGTTCAGCCTGCGGCGGCACCGGACAGACCATCAAGGATGCCTGCACCACCTGCCGGGGGTCCGGGAGGGTGCGGCGCAAGCGCACAGCCAAATTCACCATCCCGCCAGGCGCCGATGATGGCCAGGTCTTTGTGCTGTCCGGTGACGGAGAACCCGGGAGAAACGGAGGTCCCAATGGGGACTTGCTGATCGCGCTGTCAGTAAAGCCCCACAGGCTCTTCCGCCGCGAGGGAACCACCCTGTATCTGGAGATGCCCATCTCCTTTACCCAGGCGGCGCTGGGCGCCACCCTGGAGATCCCCACGCTTGAAGGTGGCAGGGTCAACCACAAGATTCCGGAGGGTACCCAGGATGGCGCGCTCTTCCGCATTCGCGGTGAGGGCGTTCAGCAGTTGCACGGCAGCAACCGCGGCGATCTGGTGGTGCGCGTAAAGGTGGAGATTCCCCAAAAGCTTACCGACAGGCAGAAAGAGCTGCTGTGTGAGTTTGACAAGGAATGCACCGGGCGTGAATTTGAAAAGCGCAAAGGCTTTCTGGACAAGGTCAAGGAGCTGTTCAACGCTTGATTGGACGGATATAGACGGAGATTTGGAGATAGTTTTAAACGAACAACTGCTGCCAGCCGTGTGGATTGAATTGACGAGCCGGTATTTAAGCGATTCGTCAGGGGAAAATGATAAATGCATGTTGTTTAAGGCCTAAAAAGATTGAATTCATAACGGTTTTTGGAGTAATTGTCTCTCAAATAGTAAATCTTCTATTCTAATTCTTATATTGTAAAGAAAGTGCGACAGCTTCAACCAACCCCCACTCGCTTGTTAATTCAAGCGAGTGATTGTTTAAGAATGAAATATTAAAATTCAAAAAAAATTTTTTGAGGAAAAGGTGAATGACGGCTGCTTTGGAATCAAGCTGAAAGTAATTTTACTATCCGCTGTGCCGGTAATGGGGCTGAAATCCTGCTGAATGTATAAAAATTTTTCTAAAACGAAGAAAAATAATGAATAAAAACATATACGAACAGCTGTTTGCCTGTTTGCGAAACACTTGATTAACTGCGTATCTGCTGGTAATATGTGATGTAGCCTAGGGTGTATAGTATCCGGGTGAAGATTAAAACTTTTGCACCGGTGTATAAAATGTAGGGAACAGGTAAAGGAGATCAGCAGTGAAGAAGCGTCTTATCAATCGGAAAAATCGTATGATGATGTTACTCGTCGCAATGCTTTTGGCATTCACCATGTTGTCTTTGCCCGTACTGAATTCTTTTGCGAGTACGAAAGGAAAGGTACCTTCTGCCAAAACTGTCAAGCTTCCAGCTGCTGCGGTTGATGAACCCGGGGCCGAGGAACCTGCAGCGGAAGAGCCCACAGCCGAGGAACCTGCAACCGAAGGCCCTCAGGTTGAGCGGCCTGCTGCAGAGGTTCCTGAAGCAGAAGATAAAGTAGAAGAACCTGCGGCTTCGGAAGATATCAGCAATGAGGCCATTGTCTTCAACAAACTCCTGCGCAAAAAGCTTTTGGCAGAAGGGGAGGATGGGGTTCCCGCTGAGGAGCCCCCTGTACTGCAGGATGAAGAGATGACGGAAGAGCCTGCAGAAGAAATGGCACCGGAGGACATTCCCGAAGAAACTCCGGCTGAAGAGCCGGCTATTGAGGAGCCGATAGCTGAAGAAAACGATGTTGATGAGCCTCAGTCGGCGGCTGATCCAGAGGACTGTCTGGATTCTGCCAATACACCGGATGTTGCTTTACAGTCTGAGCGAGCAGCAGAGCAACAAAAAGAAGCTCCCAGAGAATTGTCTGGCGATGATATTATAAGCGAGGATCAGCTGCCGTATAATGCAAAGCTTATCGCAGAGATTCTTGATGAAACGAATGAAGGCCGCACCATAAGCATATACGCTAGTTACGATGGAGATGAGCTGTACTTTGGGGATATGGTCACACTGATTGCTGTGCTTAAAGGATATGATGACTGTATCTTTACTGCACAGTGGCAGCAAAGCAAGGATGATGCAACCTGGTTTGATATGGTTGGCGAAAACAGCCTGTCCTGCAGCTTTGAAGTGACCGAAGAAAACTACATGGATTACTGGCGCATCATGATTCATATTTCTGCTGTAGAAATTGATGACGAGTTGCTGCAAAGCGCAGCGAATGATTGACGCTCCCCAGACACGAACAATCCGTGGGGGCGCATTCGCCCACAGAAAGGAAAGGAAAACATGAGGCATAGCTTGAAACGTTTTACGGCGCTTGCGCTTGCGCTGGCTCTGACATGGAGCCTGTTGCCAATTAATGCGCTCGCAATTCTAATCCCTACAGATCAATATGTTCCCAGCGGTTCTTTTCAACTTCTTGGTTTTGTGAATCCGGACACTCCTACTCATACCTATATCTTCATGGTTGATGGTGTTGAAAATAACAGGCAAATTGTCAAAAATGACGAGCTTCTCACCGAGCCTGCCGCGCCGGAAAAAGCCGACCATAAGTTTTTAGGCTGGTATGTGGGAGAGAACAAGATAGACTTTGCGCAGCCGGTCACGGTATCAAGCACGGAAACCATCACCGCGGAAGCCAGGTTTCAAAAAGTCTACTATGTCTTTTTCATGGATAGCGCCGGGACCGACCCCCGCGTGTTCAAAACCAAGGAAGGCATAACGGGCCAATCTGTTTCCACCACCGATGTCAAGCCGCCGATTGCTTCCAACCAGGCTTTAACAGGGTGGTATAAGGATCAGGGCTTGACGGACGGCCCCGTTGGAAGCAGTTATATCATTGCCACTGCCAACCAGCAGCTATGGCCCAAGATTGAGACTGGCTACTATCTCTACTTTGTGTCGGGAGATCAGGGTACCTATATTGAGCCGCAGTTTGTAGTACCGAACACCCCGCCAACGGCGCCCACGCCGCCGACCCGCCCGGGCTATACTTTCAAACATTGGTCAGAGACCCAGGGAGGGGCGACACCCTATCCATTTAACGCGCCACTGACGGCAGACAAGACAATTTATGCTGTCTGGACTGCTAATAATAACACAAATTATACCGTTGTGTTCTGGAAGCAGTCGGTTAATGACAGCAAAAACGCAGCTGATGCCGCGAAGACTTACGACTATGCCGAATCAGCAGTAAGAACTGCCGCTTCGGGAGCGACCGTTTCACCGACAACAGCGGACGGGACTAAGAATTACCCAAATTTCCACTATAATAGCGGTAAGTCGGTGTCTGTGGTGGTCAAGGGGGATGGAACGACCATCCTGAATGTGTATTACGACAGAAATCTGCTGACGATAGATTTTCACAGGAACGGTCAATCCGGAGCGGAGGATGGAGAGTATACCGGTTTGTATGGCCAGACCCTTGCTCAGAATGGGTATACCTGGCCTTCAAGTCATAAATGGACAGCAAATTCTTCTGGTGGAAATATCTTGACTTTCCTTGATGCGTTTATTTTTGATAATTTACCGGCATATGGGAATACAACCTACATTAATGTGTATGCACAGTCGCAGACGGGAACCGCTCAAATTATTCATTACAAAGAAAACCTGGATGGTACCTGGGCTGTGGCAAATACCATAACGACCGGTAGCGGTACGTTCACCTTTACAAACAAGTATACTGGTTTTACAGTTTCCGAATATCGCGCGGATAATGGCAGCTGGCGCTCAGCATCTCCAGGTGACAGCGCATCTTATAATAATAAACTCGAGGTTCGCCATAAGCGCAACTCCTATAAACTTGCTTTCTACAATTACAATGTGCAATCAAGAGAGGAGACTCTGAAATTCGAAGCGCCGTTATCGGGTTTTGCGAGTTATGTACCGCCCAAACCCGGCGTACTTCCTCCTGTATTTGAATTCCAAGGCTGGTATAAGGATAATGCTTTTTCCGTGCCTTTCAACTTAGCCACAGAAACCATGCCTGCAAACGACCTTATGATCTACGCCAAATGGGCGCCGCCTGTTGTGAGCGGAACGTACAATGTGCAGATGGGCAGCGGTGGTACGCCAAAGTATGCAACGCTGACCTATGGCGGTACAATTAATCCTGCAACTATGCCGACCGTAAAAGACCACTTGGGGAATGTCCTTAAACAAGGCGATGATTCCTATATTGTCACCGTACCGGAAAATCACAAATGGATCGGATGGGCAACGAAGGTTGGCAACACCTATACTCCCTATAACTTCAATACTATTGTCTACTCAAATATTGAGTTGTATCCGTATTATGTGGACAATGCAAAGTACTCTGTGACTTATAATGAGGGCGAGGGCAGCGGCGCTGTTCCCACTGATACAAGAAAATATGCGGACGGCGCTTATGCCGACGTGATGTCTGCCACAGGTCTCACCGCTCCCACAGGCAAAATTTTCCTTGGTTGGGAGAATGGCGGCACCATCTATCAGCCTGGCGATAAAATCCAAGTAACAGGCAACATGACGCTTATCGCGCAGTTTGGGGATATCCCACAACCAACTGTTCTTACATATTACTATAATCACGGAGAAGGGGCGCCTTTCAAAGAATTCACGTATCCCAACAACAGCACAGTCACGATTAAAGCTCTGTCCGATAATGATCTTGGATGGTCAGTTCCTGCGAATTACGAGTTTTTAGGCTGGAATACAAATGCTGACGGATCAGGCGATTCATTTAGCCCCGGGGCGTCTGCGATAGTTGATGCGGATGGTTCCAATGAACTCCATGCTATGTGGGCTCCGGTTCTGACGGTGACATCCGGAACCAAATCCTGGACATATGATGGCAGCAGCCACACCTATCAGCAGTACACCCTGGTCTATGGCAACCAGACAATCACCGGCACCGAGGGGCAGACCTCCTTTACGCTGAGCGATGGTACAGCTGTTACAATTACCCCTACAGGAAAAGGCCTTGACGGAGTCAAGACGGTCAGCGACAACTCCAGCAACAACAATACATTTACGGTTGAAGTTGCAGCTTCTGTTACACAGGGAGAGCATGTATTTGGCACGCTGAGCATCACCGCTCTGACTGACGAAGTGATTGTCACGATCAAAGAAAACAGCGGCACCGAGGTGTACGACGGCACTGAGAAGATGGTGACCGGCTACACAGTGACCAGCATCAGCAACCCGCTGTATACCACAAATGACTTCACGTTCAGCGGAAACGATACGGTGAAGGGCACGAACGCGGGCACCTACAACATGGAGCTGGAGCCTGCTGACTTCACGAACAATAATGCCAATTTCACGAACATCAGATTTGTAATTGTTGACGGCACGCTGACGGTGAATCCGAAGGCAGTGACGGTGACCGCGCAGGACAAGGCGTTCATCTACACCGGTGCGGCGCAGAGCTGGGACAAGTATGATGTAACAGGGCTTGTGGGCACAGACGC
>Ga0123335_1001283_pt1 | contig 41302 bp, 33 predicted proteins | sample BiotimSIPDNA_2_FD_89707 | JGI IMG/M metagenome (GOLD analysis project Ga0123335, IMG submission 89707) | Anaerobic biogas reactor microbial communites from Washington, USA - Biogas_R2 time_0 SIP DNA | ecosystem: Engineered > Bioreactor > Anaerobic > Unclassified | place: Washington, USA...
TTATAATTTTCTTGGTGAGTCATCTCGTTCTCCTATTCAGATGTGGTAATCTTTTTAGGATACTACTGACTCACCGCTTTTGTTAAGGTTCAGTATTTTACAGAAAGAATGTTACACCAACTAATCCATAATAAAGACATTGAATTACGTGTCTTCTAGTTAACTTTAAGTCCTCAAGCTTATCATGGGGGCTTGACCGATTTCAATAATAATGTAAAATGTACGGTTGCTTATTAATTAAGGCAAAGGATAGATATTGTTTGATAACCTTACTCAAAGATTAAACGCGATCTTTCAGAACTTACGAAAGAGAGGCAAGCTTTCGGAAGCTGATGTTGAGGCATCGCTTAAGGAAGTCCGTTTGGCTTTGCTTGAGGCGGATGTTAACTATACAGTAGTAAAATCTTTGACCCAGCGAATTAAGACCCGGGCGATTGGTGTCGAAGTATCAAAGGCGCTGAACCCAGCTCAGCAGGTTGTCAAGATCGTAAATGAAGAATTAATAAACACACTTGGTAACCCTGAGCCATTAAATCTTAAAGGCGAAAAACCTTATACGATCATGATGGTTGGCCTCCAGGGATCTGGTAAAACAACCGCATCAGCGAAACTTGCGCGATTACTACGCAACAGGGGCGAGCGTATCCTTCTGGTGGCAGGTGATCCATACCGTCCGGCAGCGGTGAAACAGTTACAGACACTCGGAGAGCGTATAGACATCCCAGTCTATTACAAGGAAGGATTGAAACCCGATAAACTGGCAAAAGAGGCGTATGACTATGCCAGGAAAGGCGCATATTCGGTCCTGATCATTGATACCGCTGGGCGATCCCAGATGGACGAGCCGTTAATGCAGGAGCTTAAAGCGATTTCCCGCCAGGTAAATCTGGTCGAAACCCTGCTTGTGGTGGATGCAATGATCGGACAGGAAGCGCTGAATATAGCCCAGGGTTTCAATCAATCCGTCAAATTGACTGGGTTGATGATGACCAAGATCGATGGAGATGCAAGGGGTGGGGCTGCCATCTCAATCCGCGAGGTCACAGGGGTGCCGATAAAATTCCTGGGAACGGGTGAAGGTGTGGATGCCATCGAAGCTTTTGATGCTGGTCGGCTCGCCTCTCGAATCCTTGGCATGGGCGATATCTTGGGCTTGATCGAAAAAGCTGAAAGTGCTTATTCACAAGCTGAGGCAGCGGAAGATGCCGAAAGAATGTCGACAGGTGATCTTACCCTTGATGATTTTGCCAAACAGCTAAAGCAGATGCGCAAAATGGGTCCATTAAGTCAGATCATGGATATGTTACCTGGTCAGATAGGGCAGGCAGCTAAAAAAGTCGACCCCCGGGAAGCTGAAAATCAGTTAAAATCAGTGGAAGCGATCATCAACTCCATGACCAGGGAAGAGAGACGCAACCCAAAGATATTGAACGCCAGCCGACGCAGAAGAATTGCATTTGGCTCGGGGAAAGATGTCCAGGATGTGAACCGGTTGATTAAACAATTTCGGGACACACAAAATTTGGTCAAACAACTAAAGAAAACAGGTGGCCGGGGAAACCTAGGCCGATTGTTTGGATGACAGGTATTCTGGTAGATACGTTTCCTTCAAACGTTCTCTCAACGTCAGTTTACTTGGTTCATTCATTAAATTGATATAAATGAATTAGGAGAAATTTAAATGGTACGAATTCGGTTACGCCGTGTCGGTTCAGCACACCAGGCAAGTTACAGGGTCATCGTTGCTGATAAAGAAAGTCCACGCGATGGACGCTTTATAGAAATTATTGGGCAATACAATCCTCGGACATCACCAGGAACGATCATCTTTCAAGAAGATCGTGTTTTCCACTGGTTAAGTGTGGGTGCTCAACCCTCAGAATCGGTTCTCAAACTTTTCAAAACTGTCCAATTACTTGACAGGTTTGAGCGATTTAAGAAGGGTGAAGAACTAGCAAATTTATTAGCAGAGGCTGATTCTGTCTACAAGACCCGAGTTGTGGATCCCCGCACATCGACATCCAGCAATAAGGCATGAAAGAGGCTAGTATGAAAAGCGAAAGCTTGCAGGGAATGATTCAATACTTCGCTGATGCGCTGGTTGATGATGTTTCCCAGGTTCAGGTAAAGGAATACCAATCAGGTAACCAGGTTAAACTTGAGTTGCGGGTATCCCGCGATGATATGGGACGGATCATTGGCAGGCATGGTCGGGTGGCAAATTCGATAAGGTTGCTATTAAATGTTGCCGCCGCCCGACAGGGTAAACAGGCATTCCTGGATATTATTGAGCCGTTGTAGAACGATCAAGATACCTGATGCAAAAAGAACAAAGTTTAAATGCAGTTTCACCACCCAAAGGTGAAACTGCATTTCTTGTTGTAGGAAAACTTCAAAGACCGCATGGTGTGAGGGGTGAGATAAGTATGCTGGTGATTACTGATTTTCCAGAACGATTGGTCAAGGGTAAAAAGGTGTGGATAGGCGAAGACCATGTTCCCCAAACGATCAAATCCAGTCGTTGGAAAGCAGATCTAATGTTGCTGGGCTTCGAAGGTTTTGAAGATCGCAACAGTATTGAGCTATTTGTAAACCAGTACATTTATGTTAACACCAAAAATTTACCAAAACTACCCGAAGGTCGATATTATCAGCATCAACTTATCGGGTTGTCAGTTTTTGAACAGGATCAGTTTATTGGTTTTCTAACAGAAATCCTCAGCACTGGCGCTAATGATGTGTTTGTTGTTAAAGATGACGGAAAACCGGAATTGCTCCTTCCTGATATCAAAGATGTGATTCTTGAAATCGACCTCGAAAAGAAAATAATGAGAGTCTTTGTTCCTGAAGGATTAAGACAGGAGTAAAGGTAAGTTGATCGACGAGCGTATTTTCTGGGTGGGATTTAACCTGGTAAAGGGGGTTGGTGCGGTCCGAACGCGTAAGCTTCTGGATCATTTTGGAAAACTATCTGTTGCCTGGAATGCTCCCACCGACGCATTAATCCAGGCTGGTTTACCCGAAAAATCTATTGAGTTATTGATCAAAAAAAGAAAAGCGATCGACCTTCAAGAATATTGGCAAACACTTAAACAGAAAAAGATCAGTGTTCTAACATGGCTGGACGACGATTATCCTAAGAGATTAAAGGAGATCGATCAGCCGCCCCCTGTTTTTTATTATCGTGGCCCCATTCTCCCCAAAGATGATTGGGCAGTCTCAATTGTTGGTACCAGGCGCGTCACTGTTTATGGTCGACAAATAACGCAGGATACTGCCCTATACCTTGCAGGTAATGGCATCACCATTGTCAGTGGCCTGGCCAGGGGCGTGGATGTGATTGCCCACAAGGCTGCCCTGGAAGCGAACGGACGCACGATTGCTGTTCTGGGAAGTGGTGTCGATGTCATCTATCCACCGGAACATCGCAACCTTGCCGATGAGATCATTGCAAATGGGGCAATTGTCAGCGATTACCCACCAGGAACCCAACCTGATGGTGTGAATTTCCCGGCAAGAAATCGCATTATTTCCGGGCTTTCAAGAGCGACAATTGTCGTTGAGGCTGGTGAAACCAGCGGGGCTCTGATAACGGCAAAGTTTGCTGTGGAACAAGGTCGGGATGTGTTTGCGGTGCCGGGTTCCATTCTTTCACCAATGAGTCGTGGAACGAACAACCTCATTCAAAATGGCGCTTTCCCAATGATCAATCCCAAGAGTGTTCTTGAGGTGTTGAATTATTCCCAGGTGGTAGATCACCAGGAAGCACAAAATGAATTGGCAAGCGATCCCGTTGAAAAGCGGATCCTGGCATCCCTCAGTTTTGAACCTGTCCATATTGATGAATTAAGTGCGCATGTTAATTTACCTATGGCTGAGATCACTGCAGCACTGACCATGTTGGAATTAAAAGGATTTGTTCGACAAGATGGGGGCATGAGATACTTGCTTATCAAAGAAAAGCCAAATCTATATCAATAGACTAAATTTCTTCAAAATAATCCTGAATAGATGGTAAAGACAATAATTTATTGTAATATAATGAAATGCATCAGTCATTTGGTTTATTTCACTTCTCAATTTTAGGAGGCTCAAATTGCTGGCATATTGTGTGAAATGCAGAGAAAAAAGAGAAATAAATGATCCCCATGCAGAATTTAACGCTGTTGGCGCACCCGTAACAAAGGGTGTTTGTTCTGTATGTAGCACCAAGGTCTATCGAATGGGAACCACACCTGCGCATGACGGCCTTGAAAAACCAGCTCCCACTTCACGAAAACCGATCAGGAAGGGTAACCTGGTTATTGTGGAATCACCCGCTAAAGCAAAGACAGTTGGCCGCTTCCTGGGAAAAGATTACACTGTGCGTGCATCGGTGGGGCATGTCAGGGATTTATTAAAATCTCAGATGTCGGTTGATGTTGATCACAATTTTGAACCGAAATACCGTGTTCCAAATGAAAAGAAACCAGTCGTTAAAGAAATTAAAGAACTTGCCAGTAAGGCAGAGCATATATTCCTGGCGACAGACCCTGACCGGGAGGGTGAAGCCATTGCCTGGCACCTGATGGAAGCCGCAGCGATCGATCCAAAGATCTCAAAACGGGTTGTTTTCCATGAGATAACCGATCAAGCTGTAAATGAAGCCTTCGCAAATCCTCGAACAATTGACATGGACCTGGTGGATGCACAACAGGCAAGACGCGTGTTGGATCGCCTGGTTGGTTACAGCATCAGCCCGATCTTGTGGGCGAAAGTACGCAGCCGTCTCTCGGCAGGACGCGTTCAATCGGTCGCATTACGCCTGATCATCGAGCGGGAACGAGAGATTGAAGCTTTTGTCCCCGTGGAATACTGGACCATTGCTGCTGAGCTGCTACCTGAGGGTGGGAAAACATCGTACATTGCCAAATTGGCAAAAATTGATGAGGCTGACCCCGATATTGCCAATGAAAAATCGACCATGGAAGTGGTTGCAGATATGAAAGCGGCACATTATGTCGTTGGAGCCATAAAGCGTGGGCAAAGAAGGCGAAAACCCTCTGCTCCATACATCACCAGCACGATGCAGCAGGAAGCATCCCGCAAATTGGGCTTTACCACCCGAAAAACAATGGCTCTTGCCCAACAATTGTATGAAGGGATCGATGTCGGTGAAGGTGGCGTTGCTGGTCTGATCACCTATATGCGTACTGATTCGACGAATGTGGCTGAACAGGCGATCACTGAAGCAAGAGAATTTATCAAGAAACGTTTTGGTAATGAATTTCTACCTGATGAGGCACCTAAATATAAGACAAGGTCGGTCTCAGCACAAGAAGCCCACGAGGCAGTGCGTCCAACCTCGGTAATTCGTCAACCTGAGAGCATCCAGGAATACTTGACCAGGGACCAGTACAGGCTTTATAAACTGATCTGGCAACGATTTGTCGCTTCGCAAATGGAAGCCGCCATTTTTGACACATTGATGGTTGAGGTCAATGGAACAGGCAAGATTCATAAGTACATTTTGCGCGCCTCTGGCAGTAAAGTGCGCTTCCTTGGTTACCAGGTGGTCTATGAAGAGGCAAAAGATGAAGACACGGTTGAAGCAGAAGAGAATGTGAACATCCCTGTCGATGATATTTCTGAGGGACAGATACAGCATCTCAAAGACCTGCTCTATGAACAACACTTCACACAACCTCCGCCGCGCTATTCAGAAGCATCTTTGATCCAGGTACTTGAGGAAAACGGAATTGGCAGACCATCAACCTATGCACCCATAATTTCAACCATCCAGGCTAGAGGTTATGTGTTGCGTGAAAATAAGCGGTTGATCCCGACTGATGTGGGTTTTACGATCAATGACCTTGTGGTGCAATATTTCCCCACGATCGTTGATGTCGGTTTTACTTCGGCGATGGAAACAAATTTAGACCAGGTGGCATCTGGTGAGGAAGATTGGGTCAAGATAATCAGTGATTTCTACAGCCCGTTCAAGCAAAGTGTTGAAATCGCCCAAAAAGAGATGCCTGAAGCGAAAGCCGAACTTGAAAAGATCGGCAGAATGTGTCCCAGATGTGGAAAAGAACTGGTCATTCGTTGGGGGCGGTATGGGAAATTTATCAGTTGCAGTGGGTTCCCTGATTGCCGGCATACGGAAGCTTTCCTGCAAAGAATTGGTCTGACCTGTCCTAAATGTCACGAAGGTGATGTGGTTGAGCGCAAGACACGCAAGAACCGCATATTCTACGGTTGTTCGCGATACCCGGATTGCGATTTTACCTCCTGGAAAAGACCGATCAACGAACCATGTCCAAATTGCAAGGGAACACTGGTTATCGCCAATAAACGCGAAGTACAATGTATGGATTGTGAAGAAGTTTTCTTGTTGGATGCGATTCAGAAAGAAGAGACGACTTCAGATTTGGCATAAATCATGCATGCAATTGTTCTGATATGAATTAGAATATGTTCAAGTAAGATATGCAGGAGAAAAAATGGACAAGATTAAATTAAAAGAATTATTTAGCAAGCCAATTACATTGCTAGTGGCAGGAGCGATCCTTGGTTTGATCCTGGGATTGATCATTGGCTGGGGCATCTGGCCAGTACAGTGGACGGATGCGTCTGCTGAGAATTTGCGGCCTGACTTGCAAAGGGAGTTCTTGCGCGGTGCCATCCTGGCATATGACAAAACCAATGACCAGTCCAATGCCCTTAGGGCTTACCAGGAGTTGGGTAAGAACGCAGAAATCACACTCTCAGAATTGACCTCCGACCTGGGCAGTGTATCTTCCGAACAGGTATTGAAGTTCAGCCAGGCAGTTGCTGCGGAGAACCTGGTGGTTGAGGTTCCCACGGAACCTGCTGCTGAAGCGCAACCAGCTCCTGCTGTAAAGTCGTTGGGCAAACAGCTCCTATTGTTTGGTTTTCTCTGCCTGGGAGTCTTAATTGTTGGCGCTGCCCTGGTCTATTTCTTTGTGCTGAAGAATAAGGCTAAATCAAAAACGCAACCCTTAGCACCAGTTGATGAAATTGAAACTCTTGCGCCTGAGATTCCTCGAAAAAATGTTGATCTTAAAATCCCCGGTCAGGAAAAGCCTGTTGCCCAATTCATAACCACATACATGTTTGGTGATGATCTTTACGATGACTCATTCAGCATCGACTCAGCCAGTGGTGAATTTTTGGGTGAGTGCGGTGTGGGCATCTCAGACATTATTGGCGTTGGTGAACCGAAGAAGATCACCGCAATAGAAGTCTGGTTGTTTGACAAAAACGATGTCCAAACAGTTACCAAGGTCTTCATGAGTGAACATGTCTTTGACGATCCAGCTGCAAGGCAGAAGCTTGAATCAAAGGGTGAGCTTGTTTTGGCTGAGCCCGGAAAGCAGATCCTTTTAGAAACTGCCACTCTGCAATTGGAAGCACGTGTGGTGGACATGAGCTATGGAGAGATCCCATTACCTGAAAACAGCTACTTCCAGAGATTCACCCTGGAACTCTCCGCCTGGAAGAAGTAGCAAGCGTCTGATCCAATAAAAAAAGACCAGCTTCGAAGAAATTTTCGTGCTGGTCTTTCTGTTTAATATATTAGATCAATTTACATCCAACACTTCTAACTCGATGACAACCTTGTTGGGGAGCTCAACTTTGACATTATCCCCCACTTTATGACCGATCAGGGCTTTACCGATCGGGGATTCATAAGTGATCTTGCGTTCTTTTGGATTAGATTCCTTCATTCCAACAATTTCGTAAACCTCAGGTGGGTATCCACTTTCCTTTACTGCCACTTTTGAACCAATCTGGATAACCCCGGGTTTGATTTGATCTGTGCTGACAACTTGCGAATAATTCAGAATTGCCTCGATTTCTTGAATCCGACCTTCAAGGAAGGACTGTTCCTCTTTGGCAGCTTTATAATCCGCATTTTCTGATAAGTCTCCCATCTCGATGGCACTCTTAAGGCGTTTGGCAATAGAATCGCGCCGTGGACCTGTCAGTTCAGCCAGTTCTGTTTCAAGTTTTGTTTTTCCTTCTTCAGTAAGGAAGTATGTTGGTCTATTCATGATCACTCCGTAAGATATATTTTTCAGGGAAGGACATCAGGGTCGAACAGGCGGTTGTGTTCGTCGATTGCAAACCGATCGGTCATGCCAGCTATATAATCACATATCACACGTTCCAACCCCCGTTCTTCTTGCAGTTCCTGGATGTGCCAGGCCAGCATTTCCGGGTTTTTCTGATATGCAGTAAAAAGGTCAGCAATGATCTTCTCCGACTTGTTTGCCATTCGTACGACCCGAAAATGGCGGTATAAATTTGTAAAAAGGAAATCTTTCAATTCTCGGTTTCGCCGGTGCATGTCTTCACTGTACCCAACCAGGTTGTAAGGCAAGCGCTGCAGCTCGTCGGGGGTTTTCACACCGCTTTTCCTGATGTAGCGGTCCACCGACTGGATGAGGTCGGTCACCTCGATCCCGATCAGTCGACGGATGATCTGGTGCCGTGTCAGGTCATCCAGCGAATCAGACTTTCTCCGCCCGATGCTTTCATTGACAATTTCCCAGATCGCTATGCCATCCAATTGCGAAGGTGTGATCAAACCGGATCTGAGGCCATCGTCAAGGTCATGCGAGGTGTAGGCCAACTCATCTGCTACGTTGGCGATCTGTGCCTCCAGGTGTCCACGCAATTCCGGGTTGTAATCATTGGCATCAGACAGGTCATAATCAGTCTCATGCTTTACCATGCCTTCAAGCACTTCCCAGGTCAAATTCAGACCGGGGAATTCAGGGTAACGGTTTTCCAGCAGGGTCACAATTCGCAATGAATGTTTGTTATGGTCAAAGCCGCCATAATCTTTCATCAAATCAGCCAGTATCCGCTCACCGGAATGCCCAAAAGGAGGGTGTCCGATATCATGCGCCAGGCAAATTGTTTCAACCAGGTCCTCATTTGCCCCTAGCGAACGCGCTAGGCTGCGCCCTAACTGGGCTACTTCGAGAGAATGGGTCAGCCGCGTCCGGTAGTAGTCCCCTTCGTGAATAATGAAAACCTGTGTTTTATATTCCAACCTGCGGAAGGCTGTGGTATGCAGGATTCTTTCCCTGTCTCGCTGAAAGAGGGTGCGGTAATCCGGCTCATCTTCGGGGTATTTTCGACCCTTGGAATTCTTGCTACGGATCGCGTATGGTGCAAGACTCTGGTTTTCGAGTTCTTCAAGTTGTTGACGGGTAAAGATCATGCCAAATTACTCCACTTATCTTGCAGTTATTATAACGGATTATCCTACAGGGAACTTTGTTTGGTGCGTAAAGAACTAACTTCTGGAAATCTGGGTGCCGATCTTCCCGCCCATGATGATTCTTTCTAAGTTCAGCGGGTTCTGACCCGAAAAGATGTAAACCTGCAGGTCGGGAATAACGCTAACCAATTCAAGCATCTGCTGGACTTTACTTTTCATGCCACCTGTCACATCGATTTGCTTGGATGTTGTTAATAGATGTTCAAGCGATTCAATATTTGATAAATTAATGTTGCTGATCACCTCTTTACATGCCGGGTAATCTGCAAAAACTCCCTGGTCCAATCCAGCCAACAATATACGGTCAGGCATCATCCTGGTTGCAAGGTGTGAAAAAAGTGTTTCTGTTGAGAGTATCGTCCCACCAAGCAAAGTATCAAATACCACATCGCCATAGATGACCGGGATGAAACCTTTGTTTACTGCCGCTGCCAGTGGATCGATCTGCCAGGATCGGATGAGTTTGTTTTCAGCGATGATGGATGCGGATGGCGGAAAAGACAAAACAGGCAGTTCAGCCTTAATAAACTCATCCATCACAATTTCATGCAGGTTGCGCGCTGCCTGCCAGACCTGGTGAAAGCCATCCCATTCCAGTTCTGTCAAAACCCCATCCTGTGTGTTGAATTTGCTGGCAGCATGATGACCAAATGAACCTGACCCGTGCCCGATAAGCCATTTAATTTCCGGGAATTGCCCCAGGATTTTCTTTAATTCAGAAGCAATGCCAGAAATGACCTCGGGTAGCGCTGTATTGGAACTGGATTTGTCGGTGATGAGCGACCCGCCTAGCTTGAGAAAGATCAGTTCATTTTTCATGTTGAGTTAAGCGTGGTGCTCCGATCGTTGTGATATGGATATCAGTTGCACCAGCATCCTGGAGCTTTCGAAAAACACGCTCTCGTGTTTTTTGGTCAACCAGTGCAATAACAAATCCGCCTTTTCCCGCACCGGTTAATTTTGCGCCTTTGGCACCACTATTGAGTGCAATCTCGATCAATTCATCAATATGGGCTGTGGAAAGGCCCATTTTATTCAATATTGCCTGGTTGTCATTGAATAGACTTCCCAGGGTGTCGAGATCTCCCCGTTTTATTGCCAGAGCTGCATTTCTTGTGATGCGTCCAATTGACTCAAAGTAATGGTCGTACAGGAAAGGATCCTGGTCATGCTTTTCACGGATGGATGCAACTGTTTTGCTGGTCGACTCCTTGGGTCCGGAATTTGCAATGACCAATTCAAAAGGTTTCTTTACCTTCAGAATTGAAATAGGTTTTTTCTTCCTGTACAATACAGGCTTTTCGTATGTGATGACAGTGTTATCGATACCTGAAGGGGTTGCATGGTGTATCTTCTCAATTTCGAATGCATAAGCACAAACGTCCTCATCACCGAGTGGACTCCCCATGAAACTTGAAAGTGCTCTAAGAAAGGCCACAGATACTGAAGCCCCGGAACCTAACCCGCTGCCAACAGGTATGGCGGATTGGATTTGAATCTGGCATGCTGGAAAATGTGTGATCGAGAAATGTTTTTTTATCAGCTCAAATAATCTCGCCATGGGGTCAGCAGGATCCAGTTGATCCATTGTGGTATCCATTCCGATCATCGGGGAACTGATCTTGACCTGACCGGGAGTAGCCTGAGGCAGGGCAAAAATGGCAACCCTCGTTTTTAATTCATTGATCGGTACGGCAATGGCTGGATAGCCAAAGACCACGGCATGTTCGCCGAAAAGAATGGCTTTTGCAGGGGCAGAACTGGCAATCGCAGGCATAATGTCCTCTATAAAAGATAGATGATAACCAAAACAGCGATGAACCATAAGCCGATGGCAATTTGTGTTGGCCGATCGGTGAGTAGAACATCTTCAGGAGAGCCACCAAAATCCTTGACCTTGATCAGATAGAGGTAGCGAAATAAACCATAAAGGACAAAAGGAATGGTGAACATCATCGGATGCGATGATGGTGAGGGGGAAGACGAAATTGTATACAGTGAATAGGTGATCAATGTGCTGGTCAAAACGATTGTGATCAACAAATCCAGCAATTGGGTCGTATACCCTTCAAAAACCTTGCGATGTTCACTAGCATTCTCGTTCAATAGGGCTAGCTCCGATCTGCGCTTGCCAAAACCCAGGAACAGGGCCAAAAGCGTGGTCACGAGGAAAAGCCAAGGTGAAAAATAAGCCACCTGGATTACAACAATACCGGCTACCATGCGCAAGACAAACCCACTTGCGATGGAAAGCACATCGATCAGGGGAATGTGTTTGAGCCACAATGAATAAGCGATCATGAATAAATAGTAAGCTAATGTTACAAGTCCAAAGTTGAGTGATAAGAGAAAAGCACCAGGCAGTAAAAAAAGTGAAGAAATGACCACAAAAAAGATTGCGGTTTTTGATGATAACTGCCCGGATGCCAAAGGGCGGTTTTTTTTCTTCGGGTGCAGTCGATCTGCTTCAATATCCATGAGGTCATTTATTATGTAAATAACACCGGAGACCAGGCAGAAGATGATAAAGCCGATCAGTACACGCAGTAATGATGGCATTTCAGTTAGCTTCCCGTCAAAAATGATCCCCACAAAGATCACAAGGTTCTTGGTCCATTGCCTGGGTCGCATAGACTTAATCAAGTATTTGATCATTTTGTTATCTTATCATAAACCTACCCCCCAAAACCAAATGTAATTTTAAGATACTCTGGTTCAATGTTAAAATTAAAGCATGAAAAAAATCAGGATTGACTTGCTCATGGTGCAACTGGGCATGGCTGAAAGCAGGTCTTTAGCTCAAAGGATGGTGATGTCTGGTGTTGTGCGGGCGGATGGTGAAGTGGTCGCGAAACAGTCCGACCAGGTGCCGCTCGATGCTCAAATCACAATTGATAGTGGGCTTGAATTTGTCTCCAGGGGTGGTCTAAAACTGAAAGAAGCACTGGACACTTTTCGTATCAATGTTGAGGGAAAAGTGTGTGCTGATGTGGGAGCCTCAACCGGGGGATTTACCGATTGCCTGTTACAACACGCTGCAACAAAGGTGTATGCCATCGACGTCGGCTATGGGGTCCTGCACTGGAAATTGAGAAATGATCCCCATGTTGTTGTAATGGAGAGGACCAATGCCCGCTACTTAAACCAGTTGCTTGAACCTGTTGAGATTGTGACCATTGATGCATCATTTATTTCTCTTGATTACCTGTTTCCTGTAGTTAAAAATTGGTTTGGACCAGCTGGGGGGATAATTATTGCACTGATCAAGCCTCAATTTGAGGCTGGCAGGGAACAGGCAAAAATCCACGCCGGGGTGATCAGGGATCACAAGGTACACCAGCAAGTCCTGGAAAAGGTTGCCAACGATGCTGCAAAAGTTGACCTGGGCTTGGTTAACCTGACCATCTCACCCATTAAAGGTCCAAAAGGGAATATTGAATTTCTTGGCCTATTTGGCAACAGTCAGACGATCGATCACGATAAAAAACAGCTCCTGATAAATGATGTAATTGCCAGACTGGGCGAGTAAGAAAATCGATTATACTGAGAAAACTTATGGAAAAAATTCGGAATTTTTGCATCATAGCACATGTCGACCATGGAAAATCAACCCTGGCAGACCGCCTTCTTCACCTTACCGGTACGATCTCAGACCGCGACACCACTGAACAGATCCTGGACAGCATGGATCTTGAGAGGGAAAAAGGCGTAACGATCAAAGCCTCAGCAGTCAGGATGGAATACACTGCCGGTGATGGTCAAAAATATGAACTGAACCTGATCGACACACCGGGACATGTTGACTTTAATTATGAGGTGAGTCGCGCCTTGGCAGCCTGTGAAGGTGCGGTTCTGGTAGTGGATGCCACTCAGGGCATTGAAGCCCAGACATTGGCGAACCTTTACCTGGCTTTGGAAGCAAACCTGGTCATCATTCCTGTCATCAACAAGATCGATTTGCCTTCCGCTATGGTCGACAATGTCAAGTCAGATATCAGCATGCTAATTGGGACCCCTGAAGATGAAATCATAGCTATCTCTGCCAAGCAGGGAACAAATGTTGAAAAGATCCTTGATGCGATAATTACGAAGATTCCTCAACCCAAACGCGAGATTGATAAACCGCTTACCGCGTTGATCTTTGATTCCCATTATGACTCATACAAAGGTGTGATCGCCTATGTCAGGGTTTTTACGGGTCAGTTAACAAAAGATACTCGCCTGCTGATGATGTCTTCCGGAAGCCGCTTGCAGACAGTTGAGGTTGGCATCTTTGCACCTGACCTCAGGCCAATTGATAAGTTGGAAGCTGGAGATGTGGGGTACATAGCCACTGGCTTAAAAACGGTATCAGAATGCAGGGTGGGTGACACCATCACATCACTGGATAACAAAGCGGAACACCCTTTGCCAGGATATCGTCCGGCAAAGCCGATGGTTTTTGCTGGGGTATATCCAACAGAAGGCGAAGATTACGAAAACCTCAAAGAAGCTTTGGAAAAGCTGCAATTAAATGATGCCTCTTTGATCTATCAACCTGAAACCTCTGAGGCGTTAAACTTCGGATTTCGATGTGGATTTTTGGGACTCTTTCATATGGAAATAATCCAGGAAAGGATTGAGCGGGAATATGCCCTGGACATTGTTTTTACAGCACCATCAGTGGAATACCAGGTCGTATTAACGAATGGCCAAACGATCATCATCGACTCTCCAGCTGACCTGCCAGATGAAGGCACAATTACTGAAATCCTTGAACCCTGGATGCAACTGACTATTTTTACTCCCACTGAATACTTTGGCACAGTCATGGAATTGACCAAGCGCAAACGGGGTGTTTTCAAATCCCAGGAATACCCATCTCCCAACCGGGTCCAGTTGAACTTCGAGATCCCGCTTTCTGAGATCATTATCGATTTCTTTGATCAATTGAAATCAGGGACCAAAGGTTACGCCTCGATGGATTACCAGTTCCTGGAATACAGGGCAGGCAACCTTGTTAAACTGGAGATCCTTTTGAATGATGAGCCGGTTGATGCATTAACTGCGATCGTCCACAAACAGGATGCATATCATAAAGGACAGGCATTGGTTACCAAGCTGAAAGAGATCATTCCTCAGCAGTTGTTTGTCATTCCTGTACAGGCATACAGTGGTGGCCGGGTCATTTCCAGGGCAAATGTCAAGGCATTGCGTAAGGATGTTCTGGCAAAATGCTATGGGGGTGATATCACCCGCAAGAAAAAACTGCTTGAGAAACAAAAGAAGGGAAAGAGAAGGATGAAGATGGTCGGCAGCGTCGAAATCCCACAGGAAGCGTTCATGGCGATCCTGAGGTTGGAGAGCTGATCCTGGTGGTTTCATCAAGAACCTGGTTTTCGAAGGCAATTAAATGGTTGATCCCACTCATCATTAGTGGAATGGCCATTTTTCTTTTAATCCGCAACCTGGAACCCCAGGCTTTGCTCAAGGCCTTTGGTCGGGTCAGCATATGGTCGCTCATCCTGGTGCTCCTTGTTGGTTTCCTTTCCTTACTTGTCCGGGTAGGTTGCTGGTATTTCCTGTTAAACAAAAAATTCCCTTTCTGGAGGGTATTTTTCGTGATGAATGCAGGTTACCTTCTGAATAATGTTTTACCTTTCAGGTTGGGAGAGGTAGGACGGGCAGTTTTACTGGGAGGGAAGAAAGACTCTCATGTCACCCCGATGGAAGTACTCTCCAGTATCGTGGTTGAGAGGGTGATCGATATTTTCCTGGCATTTGTTTTCTTCCTGGGCAGTCTGTCCTTGATCAATACCGGTGATGTCAGTAGAACGATCAGTGTATTTGCACTATTCTTATTAGTTCTATTATTTTTTATTTTGGCCTTTCTCGCGAAGAAACGGGAAAATGTAAACTCCTGGCTGGAAAGTAAGAAACCAGGCCACTATAAATTGATAACTTGGGCAAAACCCAAGGTGGATGAGATCTTAAAAGGTTTTTCGGTCATAAACAACCCGGCCTTGTTTTGGACAAGTTTTGGTCTTCTTTTTGTCAGTTGGTGCATTTCCATGCTTCAGCATTGGATCGTCCTTGAGCAGATCGTCCCGTTAAACCAGGCCTGGTGGGTAGTGTTCCTGATCAGTGCCGGCGCACTCGGTTTTGCGCTGCCATCAGCACCAGCCGGCATTGGATTGTACGAAGCGGCAATTGTGGGTGCATTTGCTTTGCTGAAGGTTGATTATGCGGATGCATTGGCTTACGCCCTGGTTTTGCATGCCATCCAATTTCTTATGTCATCCACCCTGGGTTTTATTGGCCTGGTAAAGGAAGGGTCATCAGTGCATGAGCTTTATCGAAAAGCAGTAAACCGCAAAGATGACCTATCTCAAGTTGAACTATGAAGATTCTATTCTGCCTTACATATTTTGCGCCGAATAAATCCGGTTTGACAATATATGTGGACCGATTGACCCGGGCGTTGGCGGAAGATGGGCATGAAGTAACAATTCTTACCTCGCGCCATATACCAGTATTGCCAAAATTTGAGCTGTGTAACGGGATCGCCATTCATCGACTGCCAGTCTGGCTCAGACTTTCCAAGGGGGTGATCACGCCAGGCTTGCTCAGCAAAGCATGGCAGTTGATCAGGCATGCAGATGCGGTCAATCTGCATCTTCCTCAGTTCGAAGCGGGTTACCTGGGGGTGGTTGCAAGACTCCTTCGAAAGCCCCTGATCGTAACATACCACAGTGACCTTGTTCTGCCAAAGGTGCTTCTAAACAAGATCGCCGGATTCTTCATCAGGTTGTCAAACCGCATTGCTATTAGATTATCGGATTCTATTGTTACCAACACGTATGATTTTGCTGAACATTCACCTGCCCTCAAAATTCATTTACAGAAGGTCGTTCCTATTTCTCCCCCCATCGTTGTTGAGAAAATTTCTGACCAGGAAGTATTGGATTTTTGTACTAAGCATAATATTGAAGAAGGTCAAATTATCATTGGAATGGCTGCACGTATGGCTTCTGAGAAAGGCGTGGAATATCTCATTGGCGCGCTCAAAGATATCCTGTTGACCTATCCCACCGCCTGTGTGTTATTTGCTGGAGAATACCGGAATGTCATAGGTGAAGAAAAATATCGTGATAGGATCTTGAAAATGACCGGGCAGTTGGGTGCGCATTGGAAATTCCTGGGGGTGGATTCCCAAAGAGAAAGATCAGCTTTTTACCACCGCTGCAACGTGTTGGTATTGCCGAGCGTGAACAGCACCGAGTCGTTTGGCATGGTCCAGGTGGAGGCTTTGATGTGCGGTACGCCAGTCATCGCAACTGACTTGCCGGGTGTCAGGCAGCCTGTCTTGCAGAGTGGTCATGGTTTGGTGATCCCACCCATGGATAGTTCTGCCCTGTCTGCAGCCATTCTTTCAATTCTTGAGAAATACTCATCTAAGGTCAACGCAGAAGATTACACCAGGGCTTTCTTACCAGGTGCGGTTGCCGCAAAATATCTTGAGTTGTTTTCAAATTGCATCCATCAAGCAGGTTCTTAAATGCAGTGGTTGAAAAAATATTTCTATTACTTTAAGTCGATCTTTACCCTGGTATTTGGGATTAGTAACTGGGTGACGGTTGTAAAGCTATTCCTTGGAAAGGATTCTGGTCAAGTTGACCAGTTGATTTTACGAAGAACGGGATGGCTCATCCGCGTACGTGGGAAAATGGATGCCTGGTCGGTCAAAGAGACACTCCTGGATCAATTTTACAGCCGCTATGGTGCAGAGATCGGCGAAGACTGGATGATCATGGATGTCGGTGCAGCAATAGGTGAGTTCACTCTCCTGGCGGCAAAAAAAGCTCATGAGGGGAAAGTCTTTGCATTCGAGCCATTCCCCGGTTCTTATCAACTCCTTCAGGAAAACATGCAGTTAAATTCGATCAGCAACGTAGAGATTCACAATCAGGCGATCTGGAGCAGGGATGGAGAATTATCTTTTATAAATGGGAACAGTGAACCATTGCAGCTTAGTATGGATCCGGGTCAGCCATCTGATGATACACACAACCCTTTGAAAATTCACTGTATTTCTCTACTCCAGGCTTTGGATTTGTCTGCAATATTCCATCTAGATCTTCTAAAACTCGATTGTGAGGGGGCGGAGTTCCCGATCTTGCTGGATGCTCACCCTGATGTCTTTGAAAGAATAGATCGCATGATCATGGAATATCACGATGGCTATATGCAGCATCACCACCAGGAACTGATCAAGCATCTAGAAAACTCCGGATATAAGGTGGTTGTCACTGGGAACCTGGTTCATGAGGAACTCGGTTACCTCTATGCTGAAAAGGTATCTCCAGGTTTTCGCCATTAGAATCTTCCTCTGATAAAATAGCATAGTTCAGAAATTGGGATCTTGCGCCATATGGATCAAAATAACAACTTGCCAGAAGAAAATGAGCCCAGCATTTTGGATTACCTGAAATCCAGGATCAGGTTTTGGGACAAACCCTCACACCCCTTGCCAACGGTTCCAGCACCTGGATCCGCTGATTTGGATGCGAGCGGCCTTGAGCAAAAGCCGGAGGTTGAGGGGGAGATTGGTGCAAAGCAGTTAACACGAAAACCCTGGTTCCTGCTCCTGGCTTTGATATTTGCAGTTCTCGCTCAATTATCATTGGAACCTGCGACCAACAGGAGTCCCGTTGCTGGCATCATCCTCTATAGTCTGGCGTGTATTTGCCTATTGATCGCATTAAATCAAAAATCATTGACAATTTTTGAAAAGGAACCACTACCTGGGGTGACCTTAAAACACACCATTAAAAATGGTTACTTGGTGGCGGGTATCATCCTGGCTATTGGATCCTTCCTGCTTTTCAGGAACAATCAATTTACCTTCATTAACACAATGACCTGGTTGATCAGCCTGGCACTAATAGCTTATGCTTTTTGGGAACGCAAAACACACAGGAGTCAAATTATTGATCAACTAAAATCGTTTGCCAAAAAGCAGCATTGGCAGATGACCTTTTCTTACTGGTCGGTAGCGATTGTCTTGACCATCCTGTTGGTCACTTTTTTCAGGCTAAATCAACTGGCGACTACGCCGGGTGAGCTGATCAGTGACCAGGCGGAGCGTATCCTTGCTGTCTTGGATATCGAAAGTGGTCGTCATCCGGTTTTTTCCTCAAGAAATAATGGCAGTGAGGTACTGCCTTACTATTGGACGGAACTGCTCATAAGAATTACTGGCCAAAATCTGTCCCCGCAGGCAATGAAGATCGCTGCGGCTGTTGCAGGCCTTATTACCCTGATTTTTGTCTTTCACTTAGGTCGTGAATTGTTTGATCGCCGGGTAGGTATGGCAGCAGCATTCTTTTGCGGAATTGCTTATTGGCCAAACGTCCTGGCGCGGTCTTACCTTGGCGGGATTTTTGTACCCTTGTTCATATCCGCCCTCTTATATTTCCTTATCCGAGGGTTAAAAGAATTCGACAATAGGTTGTTTATCCTTGCCGGCATCGCCCTAGGTGCTGGTCTGATGAGCTACAGGGTGTTCCTGGTTGTACCTTTTGTGGTATTGATGACATTCCTGGTCTATTGCCTGCACCAAAAAGAAAAACTGCAACGAAAACAAGCGCTTTGGGGATTACTGATCATCTTGTTAATCTCTCTCGTCATAATCCTGCCATTGGTAAGGGTGATTGCCATCGAGCCGCGTGCCTACTTCTTCAGGATATTCTCGCGGCTCGCTGAATGGGAAAGACCTTACCCGGACCTTGGATGGAGGATTTTTCTTAAAAACCTATGGGCAGGGATCACCATGTTTTTCTGGTCGAATGGAAATCAGTGGGTTGAGTCTGTTGCTGGTCGACCCGCCTTGGATTTTATCTCTGGCGCACTTCTTTTCCTGGGAATTATTTTCTCCTTTGCCATCTACTTTTTAAAAAAGAATTGGCATTATCTGTTGTTACTCTTGATAATCCTCCTCTTGATCATGCCCTCAGTCCTGTCGATTGCTTTTCCTGAAGAAAATCCTTCCCTGAGCCAGGCATCCGGAGCAATCATTCCGGTTTTTATCATTATCGGTTTTTCTTTTGTGACCTTCATCAACACAATCCGGGTAAAAATGAGTGGTTGGTGGGGAAAAGTAATTTCGGCTCTTGTCGGTTTTATCCTTGTGATTATCTCCATGAACCAGAATTACACGATCGTGTTTCAGGATTATAAAGAAAATTACCTCAGGTCGTCCATGAACTCCTCCGAAATAGCCCGGGTCATATCGCAATATGCTGAAACTATAGGCACTGAGGATTCCATCTGGATCATGTCTTATCCTCACTGGATCGATACCAGGCTGGTTGCTATAGCTGCGGGTAAAATTGGGGATGACTTTGTGATGTCTCCGGAAAGGCTACCGGAAACCCTGGTAACCAGGGAAAACAAAATGTTTTTACTGAACAAACAAGACCTGGCTGGGATTGAGGCATTGGAATCTCTCTATCCTGAAGGAGTATCCTGGGAATATGAATCTGTTTTCCCGGAAAAGAATTTTTCGATCTTTTTTGTGCCACCTCTAAGTGGGGATGTGAACTGAAATGAGCTCGCAAGATCGTACGCTTACCAGCCAGAATAGGCACCTGCTTCGGGATGTCATCCTTGTCTTGGCTCTGGTCTTGATCATTTTAACCGGCGCTTATTTTCGCCTGACAGGTGTCAATTGGGATGCCAGCCATCACTTACACCCCGATGAACGCTTCTTAAGTATGGTCTTATCCAGCATTTCTCCCGTGCAATCATTGGAAGATTACTTCAACACGGAATTGTCAAGCCTTAACCCTGCCAACCGCGGATATGGCTTCTTTGTGTATGGCACATTGCCAATATTTGTTATCCGCTATCTTGGTGAATGGACGGGGCAGATTGGATATGATCGGATCACGATCCTGGGAAGGTATGTTTCTGCAATTTTTGACGTTATCACGATCCTGATTGTCTTTTTCATCGGTAAAAGATTCCGCTCAAAAGGCACCGGGTTGATCGCTGCTTGTCTTTATGCTCTCGCTGTCTTGCCGATCCAGCTTTCACATTTTTTAACCGTGGATACCTTCACCAATACCCTTGGAATGCTGACGATCTTAATTGGCGTGGGGATCCTGAACAAACATCAGCAAACCACTCATCGCCCTGTTGACCAGCCCGAAAAACACTCAACTCTCAAAAAGCACCTCAAGGATAGCCTGCCGTATCTGTTTTTTGGTATCAGCCTGGGTCTGGCAACTGCCTCCAAGATCAATGCCGTATCGTTATCCTTGTTTCTTGTTTTTATCGAAGTTGTCGATTATTTTCGCTATGAAAGAAACGAGAGGAACCAGGGAGTTTTGCTGATAGCCCGCAACTTGATCGTTGCAGGTCTGGCTAGTTTTATTACATTCAGAATTTTCCAGCCTTATGCGTTCAGAGGACCTGGCTTTTTCAACTTCGGAATTGACCCCAATTGGTGGTCATCGATGCAAAGCCTGCAGGCCCAGGCTGCCGGCGAGGTTGACTTTCCTCCTGCCCTGCAGTGGGCCAGGCGGCCGATAACATTTGCCTTTACCAATATGGTCAATTGGGGAATGGGATTGCCTTTTGGGATTATAGCCTGGTTGTCTTTCCTGGCAATGGGTTGGGTTATCTTCAGGAAAAAGGCGAATGACCACCTGCCGATCTGGTTGTGGACCCTCTTTTACTTTTTATGGCAGGGTCTCGCCTGGGTCAGGTCAATGCGTTACCAGATGTTGGTCTATCCGCTGCTTTCGATCATTGCCGCCTGGGGGCTGGTAAGTTTATGGTATCGCCGTGAGAGGCTTAAGATCTGGTTCCTTACATTAAAACCTTTGTTCTTTAAGATTACCAGTATTTGTCTCCTCATGATCATAGTCATAACAACGGGATTTTGGGCTTTTTCATTTACCCGCATTTATGCTGTACCCCATACACGCGTTCAGGCATCAGATTGGATCTATCAGAACGTTGAAGGTCCATTGAATTTGATCATGGACACCGATCAGGGTGAGTACCTCCAACCGCTTCCTTATCGCAGTGGTGAGACGATCTTCCAGGGCAAGTCACTTCGCGTCCCATTCAAACCATATACGGACTTTGAGTTGGGTGGGATAACCATACCAGGTGCGGTTGACCAGGATAACCTGGATGAAAATCATGTGATCAAGGCCAGCATCTTTGATTTCAACGATCCCGGCAATGAACTCATTTCGGCAGTTTCTGAACGCTCATTTAAGGCGGTTGAAGGCAACTGGCAGGGTACTTCGCTGGATTACCAATTTGAGCCTGCAATTTTCTTGGACTCTTCTCATCTTTACTACCTGGAAGTAATGGTAGTGTCAGGTTCGGGGCACATTTTATTGAACGGTGCGCCTCGTCTTTCCATTTCATACAACAATATTTCTACAGTTCAGGACTTGCCCAAGATAGTTGATACTTTCTCTTCCTCGGATCCATATGCGATGGATATTGTCACTAACCGACAGGGCACGGTTCGCAAGGTCAGCATTCCATCCATGTTGGACCTCGATCTGAACGGTGATCGACAGACATTAAAACTGACCCTGTCATACATCAGGGACAGTGTGCAATATCAATATTCCTCATTGCTCTCAGGCGATTATTCGGATCTCGGGGATGGACGGGGGGCGTTTTATGAGTTCATATTTGATGAACCGGTTTTTGTCGATGCACGCCAACCAGTGAATGTTTCTATCCAGGTGGTCGAAGGCGATGGCATTTTCGCGATTTCCAGCCAAGCTCCAGCATTGGAAAGTTCCTGGGATGATGCTCTACCGTTAAGTAATGAATATTTCTACCCCTACAGTGATAATGGCGGCTTATACCGCGGCGACCTCAACTTCGAGATGTATTGGCCTGACGAAGAGACAAAGCTTACCCGCTTTGAGTCAATCCTTGACCAGGCGGATTACATCTTTATTTCGTCAAACAGGCAGTATGGAACCATTCCACGGGTGCCTGAGCGTTATCCACTTTCGACTTATTATTATCGATCGTTGTTGGGATGCCCGCAGGATGAAGATGTGGTCAAATGTTATAACCTCGCAGTTCCTGGTCTGTATAGCTCAGAATTAGGCTTTGAGCTGGTGAAAGTATTTGAGTCCTATCCGGCGATCGGTAATCTACGCTTCAACTCCCAGTTTGCTGAAGAAGCATTCACAGTCTATGATGCACCAAAGGTTTTGATCTTTAAAAAGACTTCTGATTATGATCCTTTGAAGGTCAGGGAATTGTTGAGGCAGGTTGACCTGGATAAAGTTGTCCAGGTCACCGCGAAGCAAGCGGGCGAGCTAAGCAGGCTGACGCGTGACGGACAGATCTCACCCCAAAACTCACTCGCACTGCCGGAAAACAGGCTGGCAGAACAAAAGCAGAATGGCACATGGTCTGAGATATTTGATCGCAAGGGTTTGTTGAATAAGTGGCCTTTTATTGGCGCCATGGCTTTATATTTGTTCATTGCTTTATTGGGCTTGATCGTTTACCCACTTGTCAGGTTGGCATTACCCGGGCTTTCTGACCGCGGCTATCCCTTCTCACGCTTGGTTGGGATGCTTTTGTTGACTTTCTTTGTCTGGCTGGCTGGTTCACTGGGAATTGATTATTCTCGTTTAACGATCCTTGCAGCCCTGTTGCTCATCTTCGTCGCCGCTCTGGTTTTGCTTCTGTTAGATAGACGCTTGGTTAAGGATGAACTCAAACGAAACTGGAAGAATATCCTGGTCGTCGAAGCTCTGTCACTTTTGGTATTCCTTGTGTTTCTCTATATTCGCTACAAGAATCCGGACCTCTGGCATCCTTACAAGGGCGGGGAAAAACCGATGGATTTTTCGTATCTTAATGCGATACTGAAGAGCTCGACCTTTCCCCCTTATGATCCATGGTTTGCTGGTGGTTATATTAACTATTACTACTATGGCTTGATGATCGTCAGTGTGCCCATTAAATTATTGGGTATTGTCCCTTCAGTTGCTTACAACATCGTGTTGCCCCAACTATTCAGCATCTTTGTTATTGGTGGGTATTCCTTTGGTTCGAACTTGTTTATTGGGATCAGGAAAGGCAAAACTGGCCTGACGGAAAGCCAACCTGATAAGCAGTTTTCTGGTCCTTTTTGGGCAGGCTTGGCAACGGCAGGACTGCTCTGCGTTTTGGGCAACCTGGGAACGGTCAGGTTGTTGATTGATTCCATCACAAAACTGGGCGGCGGTGGAGCGATTATTGAGGATACGAGTTTTATCGAAAAAATTACCGTCTTTTCTAATGGATTGGGACTGTTTTTTAAGCAAACGCCACTGCCTCTTTACCCGGGAGATTGGTACTGGGTTCCCAGCAGGACAATACCCGGTGAAGCAATTACCGAATTTCCATTTTTTACCTTTATTTATGCGGATCTTCACGCCCACCTGATTGCCATGCCGATTGTAGTGTTGGCTGTCTCCTGGGGTATGTCCTTCTTGTTTTCCAAAGGACAATGGGCAGCTAGGAATGATAAGTTGATCTGGGTAAAGACGTTTTGTGGCTTGAGTCTGGGTGCTTTGATTATTGGGGCTTTAAAACCTGCCAACACATGGGATTATTACACTTTCCTGGTACTGAATTTGATTATCATGATCTATACAACCTCGAAAAGTTGGCTGACCACCGGTCATGATAAACAAAAATTCAACTTGCAAACACTGCTTTCAATAATCATTATGCCGCTTGTTCTTTATGCATTGATTCAACTGTTTTATCTGCCATTTTCCTACTGGTTCCGCCAGGGCTTTACACAGCTGGGTTTCTGGTCTGGTGATAAAACGCCCATCTCTTCCTATCTGGTCCATTGGAGTTTGTTCCTTTTCATCATCGTCAGCTGGCTGATTATGGAGACCCATCATTGGTTGGCATCCACTCCCGCTTCCGCATTAAAGAAGATGGAGCCTTTTAAGCCGCTGATCATTGCCTGGTTGGTCATTTTCCTGGTGATTTTGCTTGGCTTGCTTATATTAAAGGTTGTGGTGGCGATCATCGTCATTCCCTTGGGATTGTGGGTGGTATTCCTTTTATTGAGACCGCATCAGCATGATGGCAAACGCCTGATCCTATTTATGATCGGAACAGCCCTTATCCTGACCCTGGTGGTTGAGGTGCTTTATTTGGTTGGCGACATTGGCAGGATGAACATCGTTTTCAAACTGTATAATCAGGCATGGATCCTTCTGGGACTTTGCTCAGGCTTCTGTTTGATTTCATTATTAAATTCCTCTTCCAGGTGGAAGTCTACTGCGCAATTCTTCTGGGAATTTGTCCTGTTCAGCCTCCTGGTTGGAGCTGCGTTCTTCCCGTTGCTTGGGACTATGGATAAGATCAACGATCGGATGGCACCCGATGCACCCGCAACTCTTGATGGGATGACCTATATGGCATATGCAACTTATTACGATAATGGTATGCTACTGGAATTGGGTGAAGATTATCAAGCCATCCAGTGGATGCAGGATAATGTCAAAGGTTCACCGGTATTGGTTGAAGGACAGGCCTATGAATATCGCTGGGGTAACAGGTTCACGATCTATACAGGTCTGCCGGGTGTGGTTGGTTGGAATTGGCACCAGCGTCAGCAGAAGGCAAGTTTGATGTCGAATATCGTCCAGGAAAGGGTGGACCAGGTCAACCAGTTTTACCTGACAGAAGACCTGGGTTATGTGCGATCCTTTATTGCCGAATTTGATGTGGAGTATATTATCGTCGGTCAATTGGAACAGACTTATTATCCGGGTGCAGGCCTGGATAAATTCGAGCAGTTTAACGGGCTTCTCTGGGATCATGTCTATCGCCAGGGCAGCACGGTGATCTACCAGGTGAGGAATTGATATGAACGCTCTTATTTCCTGGTATTTCATCATCAGTATTTTGGCGTGGATCTCATTTCCCATTGTTTTTAAAGTACTAAAGGCGCTTCCTGGTCGGGGTTTTGCCTTCAGCAGGGCGGTTGGCTTGCTGCTCTGGGGGTTTATTTTTTGGATCTTGACCTCGCTAGGTATTTTTAAGAACGATACCGCTGGTCAGATTACTGCGCTGGTTTGCATCATTGTCTTCAGCCTGTTACTATTACTAAAGAACGGGATTTCAGAATTCGGCAGGTGGATCAAAGACAATGCCTCAATGATCATCGTGGTTGAATCCTTATTCCTGTTCACTTTTCTGCTTTGGGCGTTTGTCAGGTCTGCCAACCCTGAAATTGTAGGCACAGAGAAACCAATGGAGATGGCCTTCATTACTTCGATTCTCAGGTCACCAACCTTTCCGCCCAATGACCCCTGGTTATCAGGCTACGGGATTTCGTATTACTACTTTGGCTATGTCATGATCGCTATGCTGACCCGTTTTTCCGGCGTCAGCGCTGGTGTTGCTTACAACCTCAGTGCAGCGCTGTGGTTCGCCCTGACTGCAGTGACTGCTTATGGGGTCATGTTTGATCTTGTCAAGAGTTACTGGTTGCGAAAGACCAGCCTGGATCAGGGGTTCGGCAGAGTTCCTGTTTGGGTGTACGTTTCTCCCTTCCTGGCACCGTTCATGATCTTGATTGTTAGCAATTTGCATGGCTTCCTCGATATGATCCACTCAAGGGGCATCTTCTGGCGGGAAGGGTTGGATGGTCAATCCGCATCCGCTTTTTGGCAGTGGATTGGGTTAAAGGAGTTGAACCTTGCACCCGCTGAGCCTTTCTCCTGGTTCCCGCGCAGGCCTGGTGGGGTTCAGTGGTGGGGTGCCTCCCGTGTTCTTCAGGATTTTAAATTCAACATGGATACTGTGGAGATCATTGATGAATTCCCCTTCTTCTCATATCTCCTGGCCGATCTCCATCCGCATGTTTTGGCCATGCCTTTCGTTTTGCTTATCATCGCTGAAGCCTATAATGTGTTGCAGGGCGGTTTGGATGGCAAATTGCGCATAGGCAAAAGTGAATTTCCGGTTTTACCACTGCCATTTTTCTTTCTTGTTCTTTCTATTGGTAGCCTGATCTTCTTGAATACATGGGATGCACCGTTCTACCTTGTCTTGATCTCTGCTGCCTTTATGATGCATAGGTATGCACAAAACGGGTGGACCTATAAGCGCGTTTGGGAGATGCTGGCATTGATGGTCTCGATCGGCCTCCTGGCAGTTTTGCTATTTCTCCCGTTTTTCCTTGGTTTCTCTTCTCAAGCAGGTGGCATATTCCCCAGTCTCATCTTTTACACCCGGGGAGTATATTTCTGGATTATGTTCGCGCCATTATTAGTGCCAATAATTGGCTATGTGGTCTACAAGGCTTCCCGAAAGCGGGAGAAAAAACCTTTGTGGTCTGCATTTATGATCATTGTATTGCTCCTTGTTGCTTTGCTTATTTTTACTTGGACTTTATCTTTCCTTGCTAGTAGGATACCTTCTTTAGGGGAACAATTTCTGTGGCTCCAGGGGGCTGGTGAGGTCGGTATAATGCCTTTGTTAAAGGAAGCAACTCTCAGAAGATTAAGAGACCCGATAACTTGGATAACGCTAACCGTGATCTTATCCCTGGGCTTTGGTCTGCTCTTGAAAACCCATCACAGGGATGAAAAGTCCCAAAGTGTGGTCAAAGATGACCCATCCTTTGTATTCATCCTGTTGCTTGTGCTCCTGGGGGGCCTGTTAGGCCTTGCGCCTGAATTTGTCTATCTGCGTGACCAATTCTCAGTGCGCATGAATACCATCTTCAAGTTCTACTTCCAGGTATGGATCCTGTGGGGTTTGGCAGGAAGTTATGCCATAATTGTTACCTGGCGAAGAGCAGGAAAATGGTCTGGTTTCGTAAAGATCATCTTCTCAGTGGCCGTATTTCTATTGTTGATGAGCATACTTTTGACAGTATTTCCCGGTGTAAATGAAAAGGTTGTGATTGCATCGCTGGATCCAAACAGGTTCGGGTATTACCTGCAGGATTGGTTGATCAGTTTTGCTTGCATTTTTGCTTTTTTTCTGGTTGTCTATTTCTTACTAAAACGCGATTTCATATCGATCATGCGCATTATTACCCTTATTGTGATCATTTTTGGATTAGCTTACCCTGTGATCGCTCTATGGAACAAAACAGCTGGCTTTAACGACCTCGATAAACTGACTCTGGATGGCACCCAGTATCATCGGGTAATAAATCCTGATACTATGGATTCTGTGGACTGGTTATCTTCTGCCCCATTAGGTGTGATGGTTGAAGCGATCAGCCCGGGTGGCGGAAGTTATTCCGGGTATGCCAGGGTCTCAACCTTTTCGGGGATGCCGACGGTATTGGGTTGGATTGGGCACGAGTTGCAGTGGCGGGGGGGCTCGGAAGAGATCGGGTCACGTCAAACTGATGTAACAATTCTATACACATGTGAGACTTGGGAAGATGCATTGAGCATTATCGAAAAGTACAATATCAGGTATATTTATGTTGGTGACTTGGAGAAGTCCACCTACAATGTTGACCAGGCAAAATTTGACTTGAACCTTATGACAGTCTATGAGAATAGCTCTGTAAAGATTTTTGAGTACCCGGAGAATAATGGCGTTTATTGACATCAAAAGCCGGTCAGAATCACTGGAATATTCACAAAAATCCGAAGTGATTCTTTTTTTGGTGATATTTCTGGTGGGTGTGATCATCAGGTTCATAAACCTGGGTTTGATCCCATTTAATACTGCTGAGGCGATGTCGGCATATCAAGCGCTTCAATTAAATCAAAAGAATGTTGATTTGCCAATCACACAACCTGCTTATCTCGGATTGACCGGTTTGCTGTTCATGCTCTTTGAGCCGGATGGTTTTTGGGCAAGATTGATACCGGTTTTGCTCGGCTCTCTTTTTGTCCTTCTGCCGATTGCTTTCAGACAGCAGCTTGGAATTAAAATGGCTCTTTTTCTTAGTCTGGTCATTGCAATAGATCCGCTGCACATCGCTTCCTCCCGCATGATCGGTTCTCCGATGATTGGATTTTTTGGATTAATGTTCTTCCTGGTCATGATATGCTGGCATCGACCGGTTTTGGCGGGTATTGGCCTGTCTTTGGCGATCTCAGGCGGGGAAGTGTTTTGGTCCTTAATGATTTCGATTGGGGTGGCATTGCTTGTCTCTTACCTCATAAATAAGGACATCCTCAAGAATATCCAAAATTCAGAGCTTGTAAACTCCCGTAAGAACACAAAGTTCTTATTTAAATGCCTGGTTGGTTTTTTTGTGGGTCTCATACTGTTAGCAAGCGGCTTCTTTTTTTACCCTGCAGGATTGGGGAATTCGTTTGTTGGCATTCAGACGTTTCTAGAAAAGTTTTCACTGCCGTCCGGTGTAAAGATCTGGCAGGTTTTGGTCGCGGCCCTGGTATACGGCTTTGTCCCGCTAACACTTGGCATTTTCCAGGGAGTTCTTTCATTGATTAAACGCGAAAAAATGGGGAGTATTCTGTTTTGGGTCGCAGTGGTAAGTTTGTTGATCATTGTCATCCAGCCTGGTCGCCAGGTACTGGATCTAGTTGTGCCAATAACAATATTCTGGTTCCTGGCAGCGCGTTTGTTGAGCTCACGGGTTGATGATCTTCGAGAAATTTCATGGGTGAAAACCGCTGTTGCCTTGTTTAGCCTTGTCATACTGGTCTTTTTATCCATGAATGTCAGGTCCATGGGCAATTCCGGTTTTTCACAACCGGAGTTTGTCAGTCACCTGGTCGCCTTCCTGGTAGGAATTGTCCTGTTGATCATTGTCATCCTTCTGGTTGGCTTTGGCTGGCAATTTTCTTACGCTCTTCATGGGCTGGTGATTGGCATATTTGTTTTCTTTGTGATATCCACCATTTCCATGTCTCTTCCCGGGATCATGGGCAGGAGCGGGGCGAAATTCGAGCTATGGCAGACATCGCCCATCATTTCAAATGCAGATGCCATAATATCCCCTGTTGCGGAGATATCCGATCGGGCAATGGGTGAGCAAACTGAGGTCGACATAGCGTTGATTGGTTCTGAACAACAGTCACTTCTTTGGGCATTGCGAAATTTCGTAGATCTTAAAAATTATGCCACTTTACCACAGGCATTACAGCCTTCTGTGATAATCTCCTCCGACGATCTTGCCGGGGAGGTCTCTGCGAGTTATCGTGGTACAGAAACATCTGTTCTCGCCGAACCTGCATGGAACTCTATGGGCTATTCAGATGTGTTGAATTGGATGATCACCCGGAAAGCGCCAATTCAGGCGAAAAATTTGATTTTATGGATCAGGTCTGATCTATTTAAAAATTAATGAGCACACTTTAAAAGGAAATAATTCATGCCACAACCCAACATAATTGCCATAGATGGTCCAGCTGCTTCAGGGAAAACTACGATCGGGGTGATTTTAGCCAAGGATTTGGGATACATCTGTCTTGATACGGGCATCATGTACCGCGCCGTCACCCAGGCTGCCCTTGACAGTGAGATTCCCATCGAAGACGAAAGTGCAGTAACGGCTTTAGCTGAGACTATTCGCATCGACGTACTTCCACCGTCGGTTCAAGACACCAGGGCATTTGATGTTGTGGTGGATGGCAAGGATGTTACCTGGCAGATCAGGTCGCCCGAGGTGAACAAGTATGTCTCGCCTGTCAGTGCTTACAAAGGGGTACGGGCTGCCATGACCCTCCAGCAGCGCAGGATTGGCCAGAATGGTAAAATTGTCATGTTGGGGCGTGATATCGGGTCGGTTGTGTTGCCTGATGCGGATCTGAAGATTTACCTGGATGCGTCTGTTGAGGAACGGGCAAGGCGGCGCTATAAAGAGTTGTGTGAAAGGGGCATGCCGGTCAGTTTTGAAGAAATCCTCGAATCATTGAAAATTCGTGACCTGATTGATTCGACCAGGGCTTTCGCGCCATTGACGATCCCGGAAAATGCCCACGTGATAGATACCGATGATTTATCCATAGATGAAGTAGTTCAAAAGATCAAGGAGATTATGGACCATGTGTGATACATTCGTAGCTTTGCCGTCTGCAACTCAGAACGGTTCCCTGATTTTTGGAAAGAACAGTGATCGCGAAGCAAATGAAGCCAGTGAACTTGTCATTATTCCCCATGTCTGTCATTCTGAGGATGAAGTTGTAAAGTGTACCTATATCGAAATTCCCCAGGTCCCCGAGACCTACACGGTTCTTTTGGCTAAGCCGTATTGGATCTGGGGGGCAGAGATGGGGGCAAATGAATATAATGTGGTGATCGGTAACGAGGCGATCTTCTCAAAAGTGCCTGCAGGCAAAAAACCTGGTTTGATCGGGATGGATTTTTTGCGTCTTGCGCTCGAAAGAGCGGACTCTGCATTAAAGGCGTTGCAGGTTATCACGGAACTGCTCGAAAAGTATGGGCAGAGTGGTAATTGTGGTCATACCCATGCCATGTATTATCACAATAGCTACCTGATCGCTGATGAAAAAGAAGCCTGGGTGCTTGAAACAGTGGACAAACATTGGGCTGCTGAGAAAGTTAAAGATGTACGCAGCATCTCCAATGGCTTGACCATAGAAGACAAATGGGATCTCTGTTCCGGGAACCTGGTTCAATTTGCGATCGATCAACGTTGGTGTAAAAGCCAGTCCGATTTCAATTTTCGAACCTGTTACTCGGATCTTCTTTTCACGAAATTCTCTGACTCAATGTCCCGCGTGTGCCGGACCCGGGAGTTCCTGAATATTCATAACGGGGATATGAGTGTCCGGAATGCCATGTCTTTATTGCGTGATCATGGTGAGACTGCATCTCAAAATTATGCACCCGATAGGGGAATCACCGGGGCGGAGGTTTGTATGCATGCCAGTGCCGGACCTGTTCGGGGTAGCCAGACAACAGGATCAATGGTTACGGAGATAAACAATGGCCATGCCATCCACTGGCTGACGGGCACTTCAGCTCCGTGCACCAGCATCTTCAAGCCAGTCTGGATCGATGCGGGTTTACCACTTATGTCCAAACCCGGTTCCCAACCAGGCGATGAATTACCTGAAGCAGGTGTGGAGTTGATCTCCCCGGTGGGCAAGTACGATCCACGAACATTATGGTGGCATCATGAGGATCTACACCGCGAAACATTGCGCGATTACTCTAAATTCATTAATGTCTATCGATCTGATAGAGATGCTTTGGAGGAAGAATTCTTGGCCACCATTGCCCAAAAGGGATTCATTACCCGCAAACTGAAGTTGGATTTCAGCCAGGTCTGCTTTGATCGCTCCTGGGATCAGGAGACTGTTTGGTTGGAGCGCATCAGGGGTTTAAAACCCAAGAATTGGCGGGGATTGATGCACAAGGCAGCCTGGAAGGGCTTTGATCGGATATCAGGCCGAAAAATTATGCCTGGGTAATTGATTACTGCTCAAGCCGATTCACCCGGATGCTATAATTGATCCTGGGATGATCAGAAATAAACATGACGATATCACCTGAAAATCAATTCTTCATAATCACTGGTTTTGGATTACCGGAGTGGGTCATCTGGATATCGTTATTTGCAATTCAATTGGTTGTTTCCCTTCTTTTGAATAAGATCGCCAAAAGACCTGCCCGCCAAAACTTGATCTGGTTGGCGATATTAAGCCCCCTTATGCTTGCTGCTTCAATTTTTGGGGGATTTGACCTTGGTTCAAGGCAATTTGTTAGTGTGTTTGGATCTGCAACGATGGATCCCGGGACTGTAATGTTATTCATAGCTGTTCCATGGATGTTGGCTTCGCTCTTGGTAAATACCTTGCCTGCCTTTGGGTTATCAATAGCTTCAGGCTTTTTATTCGGGATTTTCATCAGTCACAATATCTTTTCTCCTCTGGAGTTCGGTTTTTATTTCCTGGTATTTAGCGCACTGAGCAAGCACAATCTGTCGATCAAGCGGGATGATAAAAAGGAGATCCTGGTCAAAGCGGTTTTATCCTTCATCATTATCCTTCCCCTGTCTTTCCTGATATTTGCGCTGACCCTACCAGGTGAGATCAGTACAAGGCTTGGCACTGCCTTGTCAGGGTTCTTTTCACACATGTTTCCCCTATCGATCAGTATATTTATCGCCGGGGTTATCATTCAAATTTTAATTTTGCTATTGCAAAAACATTTGACAATAATTAAGGCCGATGTTCGCTCTTTATCTTTCGGTTCCCGTCGCTGGTTATATGCAGCATCTTGCTTGGGCTTCATTTTTCTGTTGGTGATATCCACATGGGTGTTCCTGTTTGACCAGGTTGTCTCTCCCAGGTCAATTGTTGTGCTGGCAATTGTTACTGCAATTTCTGTCACAATGGCCATATTATTCTGGTCTTATGGCATTCGCGTCAACCAGCAGGTGAAGACTGCCCTGGATGAGATCCAGAAGATCCGTAATGGTGATCTCCTCAATGCTTTTGTAGAACCTGCGGCGAGGAAAAAGCGCTCCGAACTGGAAAAGAACATTCAGTTGCTGAAAAGTGAGATCCATCTCAATAAGACGATCAGGGACCGCATAATCTCTTTGGATCCTGGTCTTAATGCAAAAATGGAGTTTGAGAATACTTTATCCAGTATTTTACGATCAGTTTATGATGAGAAAACATCTTCTGTAAGGATCATTCTATTTGAACGTGACCAGGACCAGGTAAATTTTGATCGGTTGACCAGGATGGGCTTGGGCGTCCAGAACAAGCTTTATGCATATCTTGATAAACTTCTCGTTGAAAAACTTGAAAACAATAGCCCGTTGATCCTAAGTGATCTCAAGATCGACCAGGTCTTCAATCTCAAACCTGGTATGCCTTTTCCAGCATCTTTGATCGCGATGCGTATCGAAAAAGATGATACCTACCTTGGTGTCCTTTGGGCTGGCTATGCAGAAGTCCGGTGGTTTGATGAGGAAGAAATTGGGTTGTTTACCCTACTTTGCCAGAGAGCCGCAAACTTGTTATCGATCATCCAGACCACAAAAAGCTTGCGATCGTATTCAGAAAAACTTAAGAGAATTCTGGATGCGTTACCAGAGCGAATTGTCACCCTGGACAAAGACGGAAATGTGAAATACCAGAACACATCTGCAGAAAATTCAAGGATCCTGGCACAGGATTCAGGTAAAACTGCAATAGACAAAGAGTTATTACAAATAGTTGCGGATCTTGATGGCGAACCGATCAGAAAGTCCATCAGGCTTTCAAACGACCAGAGGATTCATATTAATGCGTCGATCCTCGGAGATGACAGGCAGGAATTCGAGAAATTACTGGTTGTCCATGATGCTGAAGGTCCGAGTGGCCAGGAAACTGAACGTGAAATTGTTGCCTCTGTCAGTCATGGTTTAAGATTGCCATTATCTAAAATGAAGGGCTATGTGTCGCTTTTGCAAAATATCGGCAGCCTTTCCGAGCAGCAGGAGTCTTATATCAACCGCTTGCATGCTGAGATGGAAGGCATGCAAAAATTGATAGATAACATTCTCAACATGGAAAGGCTCGATTCTGACGAACCGATAAGGCCCTCCCGCTTCTTGCTATCTGATTTTTGCAAGGAAATTGAAAAGAATATTGAATTGCAGGCCAACCGGAAGCGCATCAAATTCAACCTTCAAAATTCTTGCCCCCGGGACCAGGAAATTGAAGCAGAGCAGCCCTTGCTGCAGCAGGCGGTCATTAACATGCTGGACAATGCAATCAAATTTTCTCCGATGAACAGTATGGTCAACCTGGAGGTTAAAAGATCTGGCGACCTGATCCAATTTGTTACGATCGATCAGGGACAGGGCATTGCACCGTTGGATATTTCCCGGGTTTTTGACAGGTATTTTCATGTCAAGGGCTCTTTTGACGGACAGTCCAGGGGGATCGGCCTGGGGTTGGCAATTGTCAAATCCATTGCAGAAAAACATTCTGGACGGGTCTGGGTAACCAGCCAGCTGGGAAAGGGCAGCACTTTTTACTTCGAGATACCTGCCAGACAGGGGAATATGCTGTCAGGGTGATTGGCGAAATAACAAAGTAAGTCAACAAGGTGATGAGATGCCTCATTTATTTATAAATTCATGCGATCCAGATAAAATAAAGTCCCACCAGGATGATGATCACACCTCCAACTTTTTCTGCGTAAGCTGTCCATCGTCCGGCTGCCCGTAGATTTTTCAAAACACCAGCAAATGTGCCCGCCAGAACGATCGGCACTCCCCTGCCAAGAGCATAAATGAATAACAACAACGCGCCATAGGCAAGGCTGGCTTTTTGTGCCATCACATAGGTCAGGATGGCAGCCAGAACAGGGGTGGCACATTGTGAGGCAACCAGCCCTGAGATCAGGCCAAGTAATAATGCGCCAAGCAATCCCTTCGTTTTAACCTTTTCACGCAGTCGTCCAAACCAGGTCGGAGTGGGGATGTGAAAAACTCCCAGCATTTGCAGACCGATCACAATACACACAGCCGCTACAAGGTAATACCAGATCCTTGTGGTGCCCCCTATCAATCCCCCTAACAGGGATGCAATAACGCCCAATCCTACAAAGGTCAGTGCCAATCCCAAAGCAAACACCAGGGATATGCTGAATGCCTTTTTCCTTGACAATTCATGCGAGCCACCAATGTATCCTACGATCAATGGGATCATAGCCACATTACATGGACCAATGCTGGTAACGATCCCGCCCAGGAAAACCAGTAAATACCCCAAGAGTGAGGTCGGTTGAAGAAGTTCAGGGTCTATGTTCACTGGGCATCTCCGACAAGGGCTGCAAGTTGCTCACGCAACTGGTCCTGGCTCATCACCCCCAGGGCAACCTTTCCCTGCCCGGAAGAATCCAGGAAAACCTGTGTCGGAATGGTATTGATCCCGGCTCGCCTGAGTAAATTCTGATTTGCTTCATCGTAGACATTAACATCAATCAGTGGTATTGTTTCTTGAAATTCAGGATAGACCTCGTCGACGATTGCCATCATGTCAATACAGGATTGGCAGTTGTTGGAATGAAAGAAAATAAAGGCTGCCTGGTTATTTTCAAGAGACCAATCCACCTGCTCCTCGGGAGTGCCCGGTGGCAACAAGTTATTTACAACCTCTGTTGCAGGAGCAACCTGATCCGGTTCTGGAGGGACATTGCCCTTGTAATTTTTAATAATAATTAAGATCACAACTACCAGCAGAATTCCAACGATCGTCAGTATCTTAGCGGTATTTGATGGATTGTATTTATTCTTTTTCTTACTATTTGTTGGCATTCTTATCTCCGGGTTTATTGTTTTCTTGCTTTTTAGGACTTATGGTGAACTCAGAGCCAATTTGGACGCCAAATCGGGGTAATATCGAACGGTGCAGTAATAATATCATCAAGGTTGCACCAAAAGCAATCCCAAAAATTATCAGGGATGGTCCTAACTCATTCATCAGGCTGGGCTTGACCAACATGACCACTGCCAGGGTGATCATCAAAACCCCACCGATCAATTTCAGGATCCGCCCATGCTTTTCTTCCATTTTATTGGATTTCAGAGAAAATACAGCCACAAGGAAGATCGCCATTTCATCAAGTTGATAAACCAGCATGTAAACCAGCAGCAGGAGCAAAAAGGTTGCCACACTGACCTGCTGTGACGTTAAAAGATTGGTCCAAAGAACCGGGAAACCTGCCGTGCATGAAAACTCAACCAGGGAGACCCCCGCGGCTAAAATGATCGTACCGCCTATTAATCCCCACATCGAATCCCCTGCATTCAACACACGCCGCATGCGACGGAACAATCCAGGTTTTGACTTGTCATCGATCGTAAACGAGATGCCTTCCTTGTACCAGAAATAATCTTTGATGTTCACCAGGCCAAAGAATAAAGCCACAAGCGCCACCACTACCTGGATCCACCCACCAAAACTGATCACTGTAAACACAGTAAACAAGCCAGCAATAAAAAGGGCATAGATCAGGGCAGTCACACTGATAAAGACCAACCCAACCAGTAGTATTTTCTTCCGCGAACCACTATGCAGGGTGATGGATAACAGCATGGTTAATACCCATATCGAGCAGGGGTTAAAACCATCAATGAAAGCGATCAAAATTGTACTTAGAAGGTTGGACTGCCCGGACAGGTCTATTCTTCCAAAAAGCGGAAGTGATAATGTTGATTTTGAATCTTCCGACCATATATCCGGGGTTATTTCCACCTCAGGCCCATCAGTAAACACAGGAGTTTCTACCTCAGGCATTGTTGGGGTGGGCATGGCCGGTGTACCTGTGGGAGGCAAAGTGGGTTCGGGTATTTGATAAGCCTTTAAAACCTCGGCTCCCAGGTCAATGCAGTCACCTGCCACGCAGGTCTTGATGGCAGCCCTGATTTCTATCTCTACCTGGTCATAAAACCCTTCCCAATAGCGATCTGCCAGCATGATCGTTGGAACCACCCTGGGCTCAAAACCATATGCTGCTGCCATGTCCATAAAGATCTTCTGGTTTTCTTCGTTGTAGTAGATTTCGAAGCTTTTTAAGATCACCTGTGGGTTTTCATCAACTATTTCCTGTAGAATCGGCTTTGCGGCTGCACAGTGCGGGCATCCATCACCCCAGAAGAAGTAGATCGAGATTATCTTTTCAGGATCTGCATCCCAATTGGAAACAGGACTGTTAACAGACCATTGCTCTGTTAAGTGCCGGTCAGCATTCACATGGGCATTGACAATTGACGCCGGCATGGTCAGGAATAAAACCATCAGGATCAGCATCATTGATAGGCATTTTTTTATGTCTATTTTCATAACAAAGATGTCCTTTAAAATATTTGATCAGCAAGCCTTAATAGATAATTGGATCATAAATCTTTTATGATCACAGCTTGTCTTTGATATCATTGGCAGTGCATTGACCGCAATTCTGACATTCAAATTGAATGGTCGTATGACTGATCTTGAATTCCTCTTTAAGAACTTTCTTGATCTGATCCATGATCAGATCTGAGCAACTTATAAATTGATCTTCCACCATTACATGAACACTTAAGGCTATAAAGGCTGGACTGATGGTCCAGACATGCAGATCATGCATCCCCTCAACACCATCAATTTGCTTCAAAGCATCAGTGATCTGGGGTACTGTTATTCCTGCCGGCATTCCCTCGGCTAAAATATGAACAGTCGATTTCAGTAATTTCCCTGAGTTTAAGATGATCAACAGGCTGATCAATACACTGACCAGGGGGTCGATCCATGTCAGGTTGGTAAAATAAATTGCAATACCCGCGCCGATCACCCCGACCGATGCGATCGTGTCACCTATCACATGCAAGAAAGCAGCCCGGGTATTCAGATCTTCATGATCGTGCTCATGAAGGACGTATGCAACAATTATGTTTACCACCAGACCGATCACCGCAATGATAAGCATGGGTCCGGCAATAATGGGTTGCGGGTTGCTGAAGCGGATTATAGCCTCCCGTAATATTTCAAAAGAAATTAAAAGAAGCGATGCACCATTAAAAAGGGCAGCCAAAACTTGCATCCGGTGGTATCCAAAGGTATGTTTCTCGTTGGCGGGAATGGCTGCTGCCCTAAAAGCCAGGTAGCTCAGCCCCAATGCAAAAACATCCATAAATACATGGGCTGAATCAGACAACAAAGCCAGACTGCCCGTCCAGATGCCACCAATGAATTCTGCCAGGAATATGATACCTGTCAGGAGCATGGAAAAAAACAACTTCTTCTTTGATTTATCAATGCTATGTTCTGAAATTGTCATCTATGATTAACCTCTAATCGCAATATTTGAATATTCATAAAAACCGGGTAAGATGGCGGTCTTGTCGTTTACCTAGGCTCCATTTAACCAATTTAAAAGTTCAGTCAAGCTTGGGATCCTTCCTGCAGATACCAATTTCTCATTGATCACCAATCCTGGTGTTCCAAGAATGGGATATTTTACAATTTCATCAAAATCAGTTACTTTTTCGATGTGGGCTTCAATTTTATTTTCATCAACCAGTTTGACCAGGATCGCCTCTAATCGCCTGCAGTTCACGCAACCTGCTCCCAGGATTTTTATATTTACCATAAATTAAACTCCGATATTAATTGCATAGGAAATTGCAGTTAATGCCTATCCCTGTCTGGGTTGCATTTAGGGCACGTACATTGGCTTTGATTAATACTTTGAACTTCCAGCGCTTGTCCGGTCATTTTTCTGGCCAGGTCCAACAGTGCATACACTGGGTTAAGAATAACCCGATAGTAAATATTGCTACCTTCCCGATGAATATCCACAATGCCTGCCTCCCGCAGTATCTTTAATTGTTGCGATAAATACGCCTGGCGAAAACCATAGCGCACCATCATATGACAAACGCATTGTTCGTCATGTCGTAATGCTTCAACAATTAATCGCCTTGCCGGGTGCGACAGAGCCTTGAGTATTAACGATTGGGTGTCGATTTCCATTTTTGCCATAAACGATTCAACCAAGATATTCAATTAATGGAATATATTTTTACCGAGAACTTGTATTTTGTCAAGCCAAACTCACCCTTGCTTAATTTAAAGTCTGTAGTAAAATCTATATTCAATAAATTGAATATAGATATTTAAAGATTTTATAACATGGAAAAATATAACGATCAATCCGAGATTTTCAAAGCTCTTTCGCACCCAACCCGCCTTGCGATCCTGGACCTTCTGCGAAATGGCGATGAATGTGTCTGCCACATGGAGTCCTGCCTGGGACTGCGCCAGGCATATATTTCACAGCATTTGATGGTTCTAAGAAACGCCGCGCTGATCACGAACAGCCGCAGCGGGTTAAACCGCTATTACACGCTTAATAACGACAGCATAATCGATTTAATAGATCTTGTTTCAAAAATACTTGGGATTACAGATCAAAAGGGTTATTTGCCTCTGCATTCCCGTTGTTCTTGTCCTAAATGCCAGGAACATAATCTTCCAGTGAGTTTTCCCACATCTTTGCAGTAAAGGAACTTTCCATCATGACGAATTTAATATTGCTACTTGTCACGACATATCTTGTCATAATCATTATTGGCTCTCTTCTAAATAAATTCTTTAAACTACCCTGGATGTTCACAGTGGTCATCTATGGGATTGTTTTATCGGTCTTCGGCCTATTTTCGAATGTATTTAAAAGTGAAAGCTTCCAATTGCTTTCCCAGTTGGGTATGTTACTTTTCCTCTTCACCATCGGTCTGGATCTGAATTTGCGTGAGATCCGGAAACTGGGCAAATTGATCATATTCGGAAATATTGCCCTTGTATTGACAGAAGCAACATTACTGGCATTGGTTTTCTATTTCATTTTCCCTGCCTATGTAAATCATTCCTTTTTTATTGCCTTCATTGCAGGTGTTGCCTTTGGCACGGTCGGTGAAGTGCTTTTATTAGCCATTTTGAAGGAATTCGGAGTGGAAAAAACACGCTTCGGCCAGTTAGCACTGGGCATCGGTGTGTTTGATGACATGTTTGAACTCTTTGCCATGGGTGTGATCGTGGCATTGCCAGCCTTTACCTTTATTGGTGGTGATAAATCTTCTGCAGTAAAAAATGGATTGGAAATCTTTGGCATTTTGCTGGCACTGATCCTTGTAACCGCCCTGCTGGTAAAAATAAGCAAATATTTGAGGCCGACCATTGGCAAGTTAAGCAAATTGAATGATAAGATCCCTCCTTTCTTGATCTTTCTTCTCTTCTTTGGTTTCATCTATTTGAGCTCCATAAAATTTGAAAACCTGGGCATCATTGCCGCGATCTTCTCCGGCATCGTTGTCAAGGAAATCCTGCCATCTGCCTGGATCGAACAATATAAAAAACCGATCTTCTTCGCCGCAAATTTCATCCTGGGTCCATTTTTCTTCTTAAAACTCGGCAGTGGAATATCATTTAGCGCCTTACTGGCCAATCCCATCCTGATCCTGATCATTATGGCGGTTTCATTGTCATCCAGGCTATTTGTAAGTTTCCTGCTTTTCAGAAAAACACTGGGAAACCGTGAATCTTTGGTGATGGGAGTAGGTTTATGTGCAAAATTCAGCACCAGTGTTATCAGTGAAAACCTGCTTTTCACATCCGGTCTGATTGCAGCCCCACTTTATTCAGCCATCATGGTTTCATTCATTCTATTAAAACCCATTGTTATTGGTGTCTTTTCAAACAACCTGGCTCTTATCAAAGATGGCCTTCACGAAAAAGAGAAAGTGATGATCCCGGGCGGATTTACCCCGATCCCTGAGGTGAAAAGTGAATAATCCCGAAAAACCAGGCCTGAGATATGCAGTACAGGTTACAAAAATTAACGAAAATATTGCACTGGCTAGACGCGATGACCATGAGCTCCAAGTAAGCATAAAGAAGGGTGACAATTCCCAGGGATTCAATGCTGTTGAAACACTTCTTGCTGCGCTTGGTACCTGTGTATTAACCAATATCAATGATTTTTCAAAAAAATTGCGTCTGAAGATCAATACAGCTAAAGTGAAATTGGTCGCCGTGCGCTCAAACGATCCGCCAAAAGTCGAGTCAATTCAATATCAGCTGATCATTCAAAGCGATGAAGATAGAAATAAACTGGAAGAATTATTTCACCTCTCCCAAAAATGGGGCACAGTTACAAATACCTTAATAGAAACTGTGGATATTTCTGGCACATTGGTGATTAACGTTCTTGAGGCTGAGATTGATGAAAATTCTGACCTCAATGATGCATTTTAAATTGTGATTTCTGAGGTTGGTGAGATTATGAAACAAACTTGTCTTTGTCACAAACACCCACCATGAAAAGATGTGATGTTTGTAAAAGTATTATTGTAAATATGAAAATTTTAGGAGAAAAATGGCTACAAAGTTGGTGTAACATTCTTTCTGTAAAATACTGAACCTTAACAAAAGCGGTGAGTCAGTAGTATCCTAAAAAGATTACCACATCTGAATAGGAGAACGAGATGACTCACCAAGAAAATTATAA
>Ga0123335_1001287_pt1 | contig 41198 bp, 29 predicted proteins | sample BiotimSIPDNA_2_FD_89707 | JGI IMG/M metagenome (GOLD analysis project Ga0123335, IMG submission 89707) | Anaerobic biogas reactor microbial communites from Washington, USA - Biogas_R2 time_0 SIP DNA | ecosystem: Engineered > Bioreactor > Anaerobic > Unclassified | place: Washington, USA...
CAGTGCCGTTCTTCGATGCTGGCCAAAGACCGCGAAAAAACCGGAATGACGTTTGTTAAGGGCTTTTGTAACGAAAAGCGAAGTTCTTCAACATGGGCTTGTTCACACCTTTTCATAATTTACCCTTCCGCGCTGACCGGAGTTCAGGTTGATCTTTATTTGTCTCACCCCCCATTACAGCGGCTTGAAAAAGGGTTTAATATTTCCCTTTCTTATCCGGCGATAAAAATTGTTTTGAAGGGTGTTTCAACTCTTGTATATACTTGTTCGCGTGGAACAGGGCAGGTGCGGGGGGATGCTTTGAATAGCGAGGGCGTGTGTGCATCTTTCTCAATCTTCTGGTTGTAGAAGAAAATTAAAACGACTTGTTGGAGAGGTTCACCGACTTATGGCGGAGCCAGTGGTTGATATCAAAAGGGACACCAAGTCCCAGGTTTCCCCCATTGAAAGGACCTCGTCCGGAAATGATTTACACCGCGTTTCCCTGAAGGGAGTTGTCGTTTCTCTGGCGATTTTTATCCTTGCTCTCTACCTGGTTTATGGGTTTTATCTGGAACCGCCGCGTTGGGATAAAAACTTCGGAGTCGCGGATAATCGTCATTTTTTCGGTCCCAATACGTTCTTTCTGGATTCCTGCCTGAAACATGGAGAATATCCGCTATGGAATCCCCTCTCCTATTGCGGGCTGCCCTTTGCGGCAGACGGCCAGGCAAGCGCCTGCTATCCTTTTCACCTGTTGCGCAGCGTCCTGACGCCCGCCTACGATCCCTATGCCAGCGCCGCCGGCATGCAGATAATGATGGTCCTCCATATTTTGTGGGCGGGACTGGGAGTATTCTGTCTGGCCCAATCCTACGGGCTTGGCCTGCTTGCGTCCACGGTATGCGGGTTGATTTTCATGTTCAGCCCCTACGGCATTATTTATTTCTCTGATTACTATGTGTATTCGCTGACCACGGCGTGGGCGGGCTGGATACTCTGGGCGGTGCGACGGACACTGCACGCGCGCGGCGTTTCTCAACGCCTGCGGCACGGGGCCTGGGCGGTTGTTTTCTTTTCCATGAGCGCCCTGGGCGGTTTTCCCCAGTTGTGTCTTTATATCGGCATCATGGTGTCCCTTTATATCCTGCTGGACGCGGTTTTTAACTTCTCGTGGAAATGCAGTTTCAAGGCGCTGCGTAATATCTTCTGTGTCTTGTTTTCCAGGGCGGCGTTTCTCATTGCGTTGGCCGCGGGCACCGCTTTAGCTGCCGCCGTATTGCTGTTGCCGGAAATGGAGATGGGCCTTTTGGGCGCCCGTACGGTTGTCGGAGGCCTCAAAATGCCTATATGGCCCCAGGACCTCAGCCCGTTTCACCTGCTGAAATGCCTGGTGGTTTATCAAGGGAATACCTGGGGGCCTGAAGGCTGCCGCGCGGCGGGTATCGGATCGTTGCTGGTACTCATCGCCGCGCTGAATCATCGGCGATTACGGGATGTGCTGGTCTTTTTATGCCTCTACCTGATGATGACGGATTGTACCCTGGGTCCCCCCTTTCCACTGGGATGGCTGCTGCGCCGCTTCGACTTCATGAATATTACCGTCTCGCCCTGGCGTGCTGGCGATTTTTCCATATTGGCTTTGGGAATGGTTGTGGGCTTTGGGATCGACGCCGCCGGTCGCATGCCCCGGCGTTTAAGGGGACGTATCCTGCGCACGGCGGTTCTGGTTGGCATGGGCGGCGGTATTGCCTTCGTCGCTTCGCACTGGGCGTCTCATGTGCCGCGGCTTTTGTTTCAACCCACGGTTTGGGTCTGGGTGCTTCCTGCAATAACCTTTGTATTGCTGGGTGTGTTCACCTGGTGGAATGCACCCCGGCTGGGGCGCGTGGTGGTGGCCCTCCTTATCGGAGGCGAGGTGGTACTATGGAGCGCCCAGATGCTGCCCAATACGGTCAACCGCCACGGCTTTGCCAACAACCCTGACACGAAGCGATTCGGCGAGGCCGAAGGGATTACGCTGGCGAATCGGCGGCGTGCCCATCCCCGGCCCAATCGGCAGATGTGGTTTCTGGACCATGCGCTGAACGGGTATAATCCCCTTTTTCTGGGTGCGACCAGCCAGGTGCTCTGCAGTCCCGCCGATGACAGGGGGTATTTTAACCGGGTGCATTTGAAATACAAGGCCGTGACCCAGGAAAATCCTCGGGGCTACCTGCTGGTGAAACGATGTTTCTGGTTGACCCGCCAGTGGGTTGCGGGAGCATTGCCCGACAAGAAAGAACACTTCCCCCCCACTACCACGGTTTTCCTGCCGGAGGTGGCTTCCGGTGCCTCGCTGCCCGTTCCAGAAATTCCCCGGGACCAGCTGCCGGGAACGCCTGTATCTTCGGAAACGGTTCAGGAAGACTTTGGGAAGGCCGATGCGCTTGCTAAACGTATTCAGCGCACGGGGAATATCCTCAAAATACAGTTTCCAACGTTTAAGCAGGATTTTGTCCACGCCGCGCTTCGGGTGGACTATCGGGCCTTGTCACCGGTGTCGGTTGCAACCGCATGCATCGATGGGACGGGCGCCTATTTTACATTGAATAACACGCTGCTGAAGAAAACGGGCACCGAAGAGGGCGTGTTTTATGTGCCGCTACCGGATTGCGAAACGTCCACCATTACCATCAGCTGGCCTGCAAAACATGAAAAGGAGTTTCAACTGCTGGAAGCCGGCGTGCTCAAGGATTCCGCCGACGAAGACAGCCATATCGTCATAGAAGACAGGACGGCGAATACCGTCCGGGTCATGCTTAACGATCTGCCTGGTGCGCGCCTGCTGACGTTTCTGGATTCCTACTATCCAGGCTGGCATGCGCGGCTGGACGGCAGGGAAGTCGAAATCCTGAAGGCGGATGACGCTTTCAAATCTATTGTTGTTCCCGCAGGAACGCACCAGGTAGCGTTCGTTTATGAATCAATGACGACGCGGATCGGGCTCGCCTTTACGCTGGGCACCTATGCGGTCCTGGCCGGAATACTACTTGCCACACGACCGCGGAACCGTTGCCGGCAGGCGCCCTGACGCCGGGGTCAGTCGTCGGATAAAGGTGATTGACATTTGTCACAGTACTTGACTTTGACCAGGGTCAGGCCGAGCCACATGGGGAGCCAGAGCCCCACGGTGATCACGGATAACAAAGCCTGTTTCAGATGATTTACGGGTTCGTAATGCCAGGTCACCTGCTTCTGACAGGTGCTGCAGTAGTAAGTCGTTTTATTCTCTTTCATGGTAGTAGATTTCTTTCCCGGGTAATGGTGATGTTTCCCCGCGCGTTATGGAGGAATCACAGGCGCCTTGGCGTGTAGGGGCGGGGAACTGCCTTGAATATGAATGATTCAGAGGGGAACGTGGGAAAGGATCAAATCAACAACTGGCGGTTAAGCAGGTGGAGCGTACAGCCCCGGCGGGTATTCTGGGCTGCGGCGTGAAAACTGGCGGCGCTGGCGCCGTCTAAAGGGCAGGCCGGTGTGATTGCCAGGGGAGTTCCGGTGTACCTGAAAGGATTGCGGGGGTGACTTGCCGAAGAGCCTTGGTGATCAAAGAACGCGCCGGGCGAAAGCGTGGCTCCCGCCGCGATTACGACATGGGAATCCGCCTGCGCTTCCAATGTGGTCGGCGTTAGGGTATACAGCATCATTCCCGCCATCAGGCAAAAAACAAAAAACGCCCGGAGGTCCGGATACCGGAATGGCTTATGTTTTATGGTTGTAACGTTCCGTATCATGGCCTTAGTATAACGTTTACCTTTTGTTAAAAGAAAACTCGACCTGTACACATGTAAAATCATATGTGTCGTTTATGCATAAGGCCGTGAAAGATGGTTTGATTATCCGTGGCGGTTCTTGTACTATCCGGGTCATGATTAGCTCATTTATTTCAGGTATTGTCCTGGGGGTGTCCGCGGGGTTTTCACCGGGCCCGTTCATGACGCTGGTCGTCACGCATTCTCTTGAGTTTGGCGTCCGGGAAGGCATCAAAGTCGCGCTGGCGCCCCTGATCACCGATGCGCCCATTATTCTGTTGGCCGCCTTCGTATTTTCACGACTGGCCGCTTCCCATATCCTGCTCGGCGGCATCAGCCTGGCCGGGAGTCTGTTTCTTGCTTACCTGGCGTATGAAAGTTTTCGGACGACCGGCCTCGATACGGAGGCCATGTCTGTCAAGCCGCAATCCCTTCGCAGGGGCGTGATGGTTAATTTCCTGAATCCCCACCCTTACCTGTTCTGGATGACCGTCGGTATGCCTATTATCATGAAGGGGTGGGCGGAAAGCCCTATAAACCCAGTATTATTTCTTGGCGGTTTTTATCTGTGCCTGATCGGAGCAAAGACCGTCGTGGCCGTGTCGGTGGGCGGTTCGAGGAACTTCTTCCTGGGCCGGCCGTATCTATACATTATGCGCGGCTTGGGGATGTTGATGGGCCTTTTCGCCCTGCTATTGCTCTGGAATGCCCTCTCCCTCTTGGTCGTGATGGGTCCCGAACGCTGAAGCGAGCCTGTCAAAAACTTTCAGCAACAGTCTTCCCCGCACCTCGGTAGAGGTGCAAGCCATTAGCCGGGATTCTTTGGAGTGCGGCAGCCGCGCTGCCGCTTTGGCGCTCTTGCTTGTAGCGGTATTGAGATCAACAAGCCGTCTGAATTCACTGCTGCAGGGATTGTTGGCGCTGCATACATGAACCTAAAAACGGCAGTTGAATTCTAAAGCGGTTTTCAAACCAAAGGACTTAAAGGACATAAACGACCAAAAGGACAGTAAAATGTTCTCCCGGTTGGTGCGTCCTTTGTTAATAGTTAACGCTGCTTGTCGGCGCGGTGAACGAGTATCCCGTAGCCCAAAATGATTGCCCCGAAGACCAGTGCCGATATCAGCCCGTGTCCCTCCGACACGGTCAAATCGATGTTCAACACAATCGGGATGGCAAGCAGGATTCCCATCAAGGACTCTCCCGCGATCAAGCCGGAACCGAAAAGCAGGCCGGAGTCCTGGCGTCCCGGACTGTTGCCGCTGTCCGCACGCCTGAAGACGCGGTGCAGAAGGCCCCCGAGGAAAATGGGGGTCGCAAGCGACAGCGGGAGATAAATGCCTACAGCCACCGGCATGACGTGGGCGCGGAAGGCGCTGCCCGAACGTTCCAGTATCCAGTCTAGCGCGATCAACAACACGCCAATTCCCGCACCGATAGCAATCATATCCCAGGGCAGCGTGCCCTCGCCGAAAAAGCCGTCCACGAGACTGGCGAAAAGGCCTGCCTGCGGCGCGGCAAGGCTGTCCGGCCCGCTCGTGCCGATGCCGTAGGCGTTATGCAACAGCGTAAGCACCGGCGCAAAGAAACAGCAGGAGAGCACTACGGCGAGGACTTCCACCCATTGCTGCCGCGCGGGCGTTGCGCCGACCAGCCATCCTGTCTTCAGGTCTTGCGCTACGTCGCCTGCCGTGCAGACCGCGCAACACACAACCCCGGCCACGCCCAAGGTGGCCGCGATGGCGGACTCGCCCCGTATACCCAGCGCCAACAGCACGCCCGCCGTGAGCAGCAGTGCGCAGATGGTCATCCCGGAAACCGGTGAATTCGACGAGCCCACCAGACCGACAATGTAGGTGGCCACCGCGACGAAGAGGAACGCCGCAATAACCATCACCACAGTGGCGGCCACTGCCACGCCGAAACTCCCGGTCAAGTAATCGTAAAGAAAGAACGTGCCGAAAACGCTGGGCAGAAACACCAGCAGTAACGCGGTCAGCGGCATGTCCCGTTCCGTGCGGGGCCGTTCCTCGGTCCCGTCCGAACCGGCGCTGCCGCCGATACGGTGAAGCGCAGTCACTCCGGACAAGATGCCGCCGCGGACGCGCCATATGGAATGCAGGCCGCCGACGAGCATCGCGCCCACTCCCATGAAACGCACTTGCGTGGACCAGAGGTTCCAGGCGGCTTCGAGCGGGGCCGCATCGGATTCCCGGCCTCCGAGCATCGGAATCGAAATGACCCACCCGATGACACCGCCCAGGAATATGAGAGACGCAATGGGGAGCCGGACAATGTAGCCCACGGCTACCAGGGCCAGACTCATGTCCGAACCAAAATACAATACAGAGCGGCCCACGCCGACAGCTCCCTCGACCACCGACTTGACCAGGTGCAGTCCCGTCACGAAAAATTTGAACAGGGCGCCAAGGCCAAGTCCGGCAAGTATCAGGCGGATATCTTTCCCCCCTTTCTGGCCGGCTCTTAATACCTCGGAACACGCCACGCCCTCAGGATAGATCAGTTCCGGGCGTTCGACAATCAGGGCACGGCGCAAGGGCACCATGAACACGACGCCAAGCAACCCGCCCAACAAAACGATCAGTGTGGTGGGCCAAAACTTGAACTCCTGCCAGGCGCCAACCAACAAGAGCGCGGGGATCGTGAAGATTGCGCCCGCCGCCAGGCTCTCTCCCGCCGACGCCATCGTCTGCACGATATTGTTCTCAAGAATCGTTCCGCGCCGGAAGATACCGCGCAGGATGGCTGTGCTGATCACCGCGGCGGGAATTGAGGCGCTTACTGTCATCCCTGCCTTCAAGCCCAAATACGTATTCGCCGCGGCCATGAGGACACTGAGAAATCCACCCAGTACCAAGGCAATGATCGTGACCTCCTTGACACTTTTTGCTTGCGGGGAATATAAATCCTGATCGGCGCGCTGGGTCTTCATTGATATTTCATCCTCCCTGACATCCTGCAAACCCCGGCGGAAAGACCTTGTCGAGGACAACCATCCGTCGAACCGTATGCCAACTCTTGGGGTGTTCGCGTAGGGTCAAAATATTCCGCCAAGGTTCAACCCGCCCCATATTAATAGTTTATCGGCTCACAGCCTCTATAAAAAACAAGAAGTGGAACATTGTAAAGACCAAAAATTCCGTCATTGCGAGCGGAGCCAAGCAATCCCAGCATAAAAAAGTCTACTTGCGGATGAGATTGCTTCGCTCCGCTCGCAATGACGTGTGAATGGGTTGCGTGCATAGTCCGCGTTAGATCAAACATAGGTGAAACCTGACGTAAACCTGGCTGCTGTTGTTGCTGGTTCAACTGCAGTATATCAGAAACCAGAAAACTGGGCGGAATTGCTCCAACGCCACCTTCACCTTTCACTTCTTCGAAGAACCCTTCCTTGCTTGTCTCATTTCTTGGACTCTTTTGTCAACACACTTTGCATGTCGATAAGCCGGTTCAAGCCAACATATCTTTGCTTAGGCTGTCATAATAGTGGGGGTAATGTCGTTTTTTCACGCGCTATTTCTTGCCGAAATTGGATAAAGCGGTCTTCGTCAAAAGTAAGATTACGACAGGCACCCAGTTTCCTGACATGAGGCAACGAATCGCCTGCGGATACATTTATCAGGGGGCAATTAGGCAGATTGCACATTCACGCGTTATTGCCCTATACTGAGCCGTAGTCACACAACAATAAAGGGTTGAACCATGAAGCACATGTGTCTTTTTGTTACGCTTCTATCCATCGCTTTAACCGTAACGGCATTTGCGGACCAAGAGCCGATCCGCCTCTTTAACGGGAAAGACCTGACGGGGTGGCATGCCGATGTGCCCGATGCGGACAACAATCCAGACATCACCCCCTCCTTTGTGGTCCGTGATGGGAATCTGGTGAGTATGGGCGATCCCAAGGGCCACCTTATCACCGACACCGTATACGAAAATTATCGGCTGGAGGTTGAATACCGGTTTGCAGGGAAACCTGGAAACTGTGGCGTCCTGGTCCATGCTTCCACACCCCGCGCCCTCTATGATATGTTCCCCAAGTCCCTGGAAGTGCAAATGCAACATAAGAACGCGGGCGACTTCTGGTGTATTGTGGAGGATATCACCGTAGATGACATGGAAAAACGGCGGGGCCCCAAAGAGAATTGGGGCATCACGGAGGGCAAGGAACGCCGCGTTGAAAATCTTACCGATCGCTCGGAAAAGCCCCTGGGCGAATGGAATCGCATGGTAATCGAAGCCCTGGGCGACAAGATCAAGGTGTGGGTCAACAAGGACCTGGTCAATTACGGATACGACTGCACCGCAAGCAAAGGCCAGATCGCGATTCAAGCGGAAGGCAGTGAAGTGGAGTTCCGAAAGGTGCTACTGACGCCCATCACGGAACTAAGCCCTGACGAAAGAAAGGACTGAGTCCCGAACTGCGCTATCTCGGGGAATGCTTTAATCCTAAAAACGGCAGTTGAATTCTGACGCGGTTTTCAAACCAAAGGACTTAAAGGACATAAACGACCAAAAGGACAGTAAAACGTTCTCCCGGTTGCTGCGTCCTTTACGTCCTTTAAGTCCTTTCTTTGGAAAGGTTTTCCCCGCGTCAACAGCCGTTTTTAGGTTAATCCGTACAATAAGATGAAAACCGGAGAAATAACTATGAGTACGACAAAACTATTCCTGGGCATTGGGGCCTTGATACTGGTTGCGGCGACGTCCAAGGCGGAGCAAGTGTCTAACGACGATTTCGTCCCGCTTTTTGACGGCAAGTCGCTTGCCGGGTGGAAGACTACCGGCAACTGGCTGGTGGAAGCGGAGGGCACGGTCACGTTGAAACCTCGACCGGGGGAAGAAGGCTGGCAGCGTTTCGACGCGTACATCATGACCGAGCGTACCTACACGGATTTCATTCTCGATTTGGAATTCAAGATAGAGAAAACCGGTAATTCAGGTGTTTTCCTCCGGGTGGGGGATCCCTTGAATCCGGTGGAAACCGGCATGGAGGTGCAGATTCTCGATACCCATGGCCTCGAAAATCCCGGCCACCATGACTGCGGCGGCCTCATAGGGACTGTCGGGCCGTCAAAAAACATGGCGAAACCTGCGGGGGAATGGAACCGCTACACCATTACCTGTAAGGGACACCACCTGGAAGTCGTGCTCAACGGTGAACAAATCATTGATATTGCCCTTAATCAATCGGCCATGAAAGATCGCCCCTTGGAAGGTCACATCGGCTTTCAGGATGAAGCCAAACGGGTGTGGTACCGCAATGTGCGTATCAAAGAATTGAAAGACTCTTCCGAGAAGGCTGAATAAGACTCTTCGAGGGCAACACACTCGATGACCGAATCCAGAAGAACGGCACGGCGCGTATTTCACGTTTTACAACCAGCAACGCCCGCATCAAGCCCTTTCCTACGCCACACCGGGACACCGGTACTGCACCGGAGATCATGCATGAGAAACGGTCATCGCCACCCTTTGACAGTTCACGCCGCATCTGGTATATTGTGCATGGAGGAAAGAGAAAGAAAGGGAGCGGTCCAAACCATTTGGTTCTGGCCGTTTCTTTCAGTTCGAATATATGGATGGGTTACTGGTACAAACGGAAATCACCATCTTAACTTACCCGAAAAACGGTCCAAGCGATGGGAACAGCCTCATTCCTCGGGACTGGAGAAGAACTGATGAACAGAATACATCTTTCTATTTTCGTCCTTCTCATTCTGGCTTTGCTTCAAGGCTGCACTTGCTTGTTCGACACCGGCGACACCCCGGACTCGGACCGCGAAGTGTTGATGTGTGGGTTGGCGAACTGCCCGACAGAGATGATTCTTTGTGTGTTGGACCCTGCTTGCCGTGAAGCACTCGAATGCAACGCCGCATGTGGTTCAGCGGGCGCACAAGCCGAGCAACAAGCCTGCAACCTGGTCTGTCAACTCGCTCAAGGAGAAGGCAGCGAGATATACAGTGCCTTGGTGCAATGCTTCGCCGAAAATGGTTGCTTACCCACCTTGCCGGAAGGTACGGACGGCCGATGTCTGGTTAGCTGCGAGAACATTCACAACGTGTATGTTCTTGAGAGCCTTGACGAGCTCGAGGGAACATGGCTGGAGGTACGGGGCCTGAACTGTGGTGTTCCCGGGTCGGGCTGGGAGGGCGGCTACGATGCCCTTCCCTGCAGGGCGAGTTCCTGGATCTATAATGCGGAACAGTGGTGGTACCATACGTCCTTCTGTGCTCCCGCGGAAAATGGAAGCTGCAGCGAAGAGGATCCCGTTTACTTGATCGCGGAACCGAGGATAAGCGACCAAATACCGGGCTTGCTGGACGTTATCTACGCCAACCCGCCCCTTCAACCGCAGCAAGAGCGCTGGTACATCCTCTCCAAACCCGATCCGAATTGGATCATGTACAACTATTGCGGATCAACGCCTGCCGGCGCGTACGCCGGGGTAAATGTCATGACCCGCGCCCCCGAAGCGTCCGATGCCGCGATGCCGCCCGAAGTCGCCGCTGCTTTTCGACAAGCGGCCAAAGACTTTAATTTCTCCTATGAGGACATGTGTATCACGGATCAGACTCAATGCCCTCCCGTAACGGCGGAAGAGGATGTGCAGGACTGGGTCGATGGGTTGTGAACGATGGTGAAGCGCGCGCAGCTCCCTCAAGAGCCTTTTCTGCCACAACGCCCCCCGGCCTCACATGCCCCGTACGCAGCTATCACCTATACCCAAGGATATGCCGCTATTGAATCTTGCGTAGGCAAGGCGGGAAGCAGACGAGCATGACACGGAGATTGATGAAGATGGCCGAACTCAGATGAATGAGCATGTATTAGGAAAGCAGACAGGTGATGCGGGCCCCAAAAACTGGACTTGGGAATAAGAGGTTCTATGACAGTAGACTGGTGGCCAGTGAGGAGGACTGCGATGAAGAGAGAACGAAGGCAGCATAGCGCGAAAACGAAAGCGAAGGTGGCTATCGAGGCCATTCGCGGAAGCACGGATGAGTAGCAATCCTTCGTGTGCACCTACATGTGTACCAAATTCGGGCGTACTATCTCATAGAATGTCATTCCGCGGCGCAACAGGTATAATCACGAAAAAAAATTATCAAGAGGGTATTTGATGCATTTCACCCTTTATTTACAGGGGTATAGCATTCATTGGCATACGGTTGCAGAGGATCTCAAGTAAAAAAAATGGCGTCCCCAAGGGGATTTGAACCCCTGTCGCCGCCGTGAAAGGGCGGTGTCCTAGGCCAGGCTAGACGATGGGGACGCAACATAGGCGAGACAGTGCATTGCGATGCCCTGCACTGTTGAAGAAAGTGTAGCAAATAGCATTGGCGCATTTCAACTTTTTACCGCCACTTTTTACCGCCATGGCTGTACACCGTGATAGACCCTGCCCCTGGGTATTCCAATTGTTCCGGAATGCCTTCTGCTGATATGCTAATCGCAAGGAGGATCTATGAAAAAGATTTTCGTAACGTATGTTTTAATGATCACCGTATTGCTGGTGTCCGCCTGTGGGAAACAGGATAACGGGGCGGTTCAACCCGAGACGAAGGCGCCGGAAAAACCGCGCATCGCACTGGTGATGAAATCGTTGGCGAACGAGTTCTTCTTGACCATGGAAGAGGGCGCAAAAGCCCATCAGGCTGCGCATGCTGAGCGTTATGAGCTGTTCGCGGACGGTATTAAGGATGAGCTGGACGTTAACCGTCAGATACAACTGGTGGAGCAGATGCTGAGCCGACGCGTGAACGCAATTGTCATCGCTCCCGCGGATTCCAAGGCGCTCGTGCAAGTTTGTCAGCGCGCCATGGAAGCGGGCGTTGTCGTGATTAACATAGACAACAAGTTTGACGCGGATGTCTTGGCGGAACGGGGTATTCATATTCCCTTTGTCGGGCCCGACAACCGCAAGGGCGCCCGTATGGCGGGCGAGTACTTGGCGAAAAAACTACAACCGGGCGATCCCGTGGCCATCATTGAGGGCGTGCCTTCTGCCTACAACGGCATACAGCGCCTGCAGGGCTTTCGCGAGGCCATGGATGCGGCCGGCATGAACATCGTCGCCTCCCAGGTGGGTGACTGGGAAATGGCCAAGGCGAACCAAGTCGTTTCCGCGCTGATTACGGAACAGCCCGGGCTCAAGGCGCTGCTGTGCGCCAATGACAGCATGGCCCTGGGCGCGGTGGCCGCGTTGCGGTCGGCGGGAAAACTGGGGCAGATTCATGTCATCGGTTTTGACGCCATCACCGCGGCGGTGGAGATGGTGCGCAAGGGTGAACTTTTGGCCACGGTGGCACAGTATGCGGACCAGCTGGCTGTTTACGGCATAGAGGCGGCCCTGCACCTGATTGAAACGGGGGCCGCTCCGGAAGACAAGGAAACGCCCGTGGAACTGGTCAGCGCGGAGACGGTGAAGTAATATGTACGGCCGTTACCTGCTGCGTTCCCTGGTGGATTATATTGGCCTTGCCGCGGTACTGGCCCTGCTGATTGCCGCGTTCGGCTTCGCCACGGACTACTTCTTCACCTGGACCACCTTCCGCACCATCGCCAACCAGATTCCCGATGCGGTGATTCTGGCCACGGGCATGACCTTCGTCCTGATCATCGCCGGCATTGACCTGTCGGTGGGCTCCGTGCTGGCCCTGGGCGGCGCGGTGCTCGGTCTCGCCCTGGTCCGCTGGCAGGCCCCCCTGCCCGTCGCGATTCTGGCCTGTGTGGGCGTAGGTATTCTTTGCGGCGCGGTCAACGGTTTTTTTGTGGTTCGGTGGCAATTGCCGGCCTTTATTGTCACGCTGGGCATGCTGGAGGCGGCCCGGGGCGGCGCCTACCTGGTGACGGGCTCCAAAACCCAATACATCGGGACGGGCATAGAATGGATCAATCGCGGCAACTTCATGGGGCTATCTCTCCCCTTTTTATGTGCCATGCTGGTCGTGCTGGCCGGGCAGTTCCTGCTTTCCTATACGACCGCCGGCAGGAGCATGTACGCCATCGGGGGCAATGAAGAGGCCGCGCGGCTGTCGGGTATCGCCGTCGGCAGGGTGAAACTGCTGGTATATATGATCTGCGGCGGGCTGGCATCGCTGGCCGCTGTGATTCATTGCGCCCGCCTGACCGCCGCCGATCCCAACGCCGGCATCGGGTATGAACTACAGGCCATCGCGGCGGTGGTCATCGGCGGCACCAGCCTGATGGGCGGCCGGGGCAAGGTCATAAACACCCTGTTCGGTGTGATCATCATAGCCGTGCTGGAGAGTGGTCTGGTTCAGATCGGCGCGCAGGAACCCCTGAAGCGGCTCGTGACCGGGGGCATCATTGTGGCTGCGGTTATTATTGACTACTACCGCAGAAAGATTTAAGAGATTGTTTTACCTCCTCCCCCGCTTTCATCCCCCAGGTTGTACAAGCCCGGCCGGATGCGTTAGGATAACAGCACCCTGACAAGGGTATTTCAATCAAAGTATCACTTTGGGCTGTCATACTTTGTGCCGCTCCCTTTCCAAGGAAAACCATCATGCGATTTACCCTGCTATCCGCTCTTTTTTTGAGTGTTTGCGCCTATGCCGAAGACGCGCAGCCCGTCGTGTTTCTGGATGACGGTGACAATACGGGTGTCTTACAGGCCTATGCAGGCACAGAACTGCAGGGATATTTCTCAAAACTGTTCAGTAACCCCATCGTCACGGAAAGTACGCCTGCCGCGGATTTTCACGTTCTCTACGGTAGCCCTGAAAACAACCCCGGAATCCGGGAGGCTCTTGCCGGCGGGACCATAACGCTTCCGGAAGGTCCCCAGGCGGACCAGGGATACGCCCTGAAAAGCGTGGACAAGACAGTGTATATTGCGTCTCCTACGGAACAGGGCGTGTTATACGGCATCTATGCCCTGCTGGAAGCCTATGGCGCCTATTTCCAGATCAGCGGCGAACGCCTGCCTGAGCAGACCCTCTTCCACATAGTGCCCTTAGATATTGTACAGGCGCCCGCTTTCAAATACCGGGGACTTTTGCCCTGGGACAATTTTCTCTGCGGCATGTCCGGGTACAACCTGGAAGATTACCAGTTGCTGATAGACCGGGCAGTACGCATGCGGTTAAATTTCCTGCAGTTTCATTTCTACCCCGGCATGGCCTTTTTCACGGAAACCGTGGACGGGGTTCGTGTGACGCCAACCGCCATCGGTATACCGGTGGATGTGTTTCCCACTGCGGGCGCGGCCGGTGAGGCCGCTTTCGGCGGGGAAGCCGTATTCGGGCCGCGGCCCTATGTGGAAAACGCAGGCAATCCCGCCGCCCAGGCCGATGCCGTGCAGGCCATGATGCGTACCGTTCTCGATCATGCCCATGCCCGGGGCATGCGCACGTGTGTCGGTTTTGAATTAATGGCTCCACCATCGGGGAACGTCCAATGGACGGACAAGCCGGATGGCGGCGCGAACTGCCTGGACCCGCTTCGCCCGGAAAACCTCCAAATCTCACTCCAGCGTTACCGGTCCCTGGTGGATACTTATCCGCAGTCGGACTATTACTGGATGTGGCAGTCCGAAGCCCGGGGCGTGCTGGGCCGTCCCGTGGGCAGCGAGCCGGGCGCCTCGGCCATGCGCGCCGAATACGCGCGCTGGACCCCGCTGGATACCCATGCGGGAGATATCGATTATGCCTATCATTTCCGGGACCTGGTCAACGCATTGACGCCCGAAGAGCGCGCCCGTATCGCCACGGGCGGCTGGTTCGTGCAACACTTGTTTCCGGGCCTTCACCCAGACTTTCCCCCGGAGATACGTTTCGCCTCGCTAAACACCTACGACCCCGAGCAGACCGTGAACGGACACTTGGAATACTACCAGCCGGCGCAGCAAGGGCGGCCTACCTGGATGATTGACTGGTGGGAATTTGACGGGGAACAATGGTTCCCCCAGTGGCGGGTGACCTGGCAGGAACGCATGTACCGCAAGTGTCTGGAACAGGGTGTGGAAGCCGTGACCCTGTTAGGCTGGAAACTGTCCGGCATCGAGCATAATATCCGGTATCTTGCCGAGTTTTGCTGGAGCCCGGAGTTGTCGGCGGATCAGTTCTACGGGGAGTATGTGCGCAGGCTTTACGGGCAGGATGCCGCTTCCCTGAAGGGTATATATCTCGCTTATGATGCCATGGCGCCCCATACGCCGCCCGCCAATCCCTACGATGACCGGCCCATGCTACTGGCGCCCGGATGGGCGGCGGTGGGTTTCCCGGCGTTTCCGGATACCCTCGAGGGACTGAAAACCGAATCCTGGCAGCGTGTTCTGACCCGATCCGGAGAAATCGTGGTTGAGCAGCAGGCGTTGTTGGAAAAGGACCGGGAAGCCATCGCCGCGATCGGTCTGATGATTCCGGGACTGGATGCGCAGGGCCAAAGCTGGGCGGCATTGCTGCTGAATCGTCTGCGTATGCGCGCCCACTACCTCGAATCCATGATGGCGCTGAATCGGGCCTATGGCGTTTTTCAGGAACAGGCCTCGGCGTCCGGATTGACTGAAGGCAGGAGCGCCGCCGCCGGGCAGATACAGCAGGCGGTCGACCTCGCACGGCAGTGCATTGAACTGTATGCCAAGGATGCGCGCAACCGGAATGATCTGGGTGTCGTGGCGCAAATGAACGTACAATATCTTCAGGTGCTACTGCAGTTGCAGGCAACCTTGGCCGTCCCGTCGGAAACACCGCTAAACTGATCCCGGAATACCCGAAACTTTTTAACAATCTCTTGATTTAAAGGTCGTTTCTCCTTGCTTTCGGTGCAAGGGGTGACAACAGGAAATGACGAAATAAATACGCGCTTTCCCCCATTTTCCCTGTTTCCCGTTAAATCGGAAAATAAATCAAACTTGAGCGTTTCTTCACGTTCATGATATTGTAAGTCTTTCGTGTAAAAGGATTTGTACCTTCCCCGTTTTTATTCCAAGGGCTTCGTATGACACAAGTGACTCCAGGAATACAGGTTTTAATGGAACGTGCCGCGCTGGCGCGGACGGCCATACCCGGTTTTAATATCCCCTATTTTCCCATGATGGAACCCGTGGTCAGGGCGTTGCGTGATACCCGTTGTTTCGGTCTGATCATGGTGGCACGGCTGGAGTGGGTCAAGTTTGCCGCGGGCGGGCCGCGCCCCATATACGAACTGTATCAGCAGGTCAAAGATGAGCGTTTTACGCGGCTGCATCTGGATCACGTCCCCGTCATCGATGAAGACCATCTGCCCGTGGATTACGAGGCCGTCCTCGGCGAGGCTGTCGCGCTGGGTTACGACTCCGTCATGGTGGACGCTTCGCGCCTGCCGTTGGAGGAAAACATCGCCGCGACCCGACGCATTGTGGACATGGCCCATGCCTCCGGTGTGGCGGTGGAAGCGGAATTGGGCGCCGTGATGGGCCATGAGGCCGGTCCGCTCCCGCCCTATGAGGAATTATTCGCCTCCGGTAAAGGATTTACCGATCCGGAAGAAGCGCGGCGCTTTGTGGCGGAAACCGGGGTGGACTGGCTGTCGGTCGCCGTGGGCAGCGTTCATGGAGCGATCGGGGCCTCGGCGCGCCGGGAAAAGAAACTGGAAGCCCGCTTGAGTATCGAGCGGCTGGAAGCGATACGCCAAACAACGGGCATCCCGCTGGTTCTGCACGGCGGCACGGGCATACGTAAAAACTGCGTACTTGACGCGATACGTCATGGAATCGCTAAAATTAATGTTGCAACGGCTATCAGGCAGCCTTACGAGGCCCTGCTGGAAAGTGCCCCTGAAGAGTCGCCCGAGGCCGTTTACAGGGCGACGAGGAAGGTTATCGAAGAAGACTTGGAACTGGTCGGTAGCGTGGACCGCATCAACCCCGGCACCGCTGCGGGCTGAGCCCGTCAGCAAAGGAGAGATCTATGAAACAGGAAAAGAGTTGTTTCGCGTTATTTTTTGGAAACCGTGGTTTCTTCCCCGCTTCACTGCAGGCGGGCGCCCGCCGGGAACTGGCGGCGGAACTCAGGAAGCTGGGCCACAAGGTGCTTATGCTGGATCCCAAGGCCACCCGGCACGGCGCGGTGGAAACGCCGCTCGAGGGTGAGGTATATGCCAATTTCCTTCGCGAGAACGCCGGTAAATTTGACGGCGTCATTTTGAGCCTGCCGAATTTTGGCGATGAAACGGGTGCGGTGGCCGCGTTGAAAGACGCCGGAGTGCCCATTTTTATCCAGGCTTTCCCGGACGAACTTGATAAGATGCGTCCTGAACTGCGCCGTGATTCTTTCTGCGGAAAGTTCTCCATCATGGACGTCTTTTGTCAGTACGGGGTAAAATTTACGATTCTTAAACCCCACACGGTTCACCCGTCCAATCCGCGATTCGCCGAAAACATAGACTATTTTGACCGTATGTGCCGCGTCGTAAAAAAGATGCGTTCCATGACGGTCGGCGCGATTGGCGCGCGCACTACAGCGTTCAAGACCGTGCGTATTGACGAGATCGCGCTGCAACGCCATGGAATTACCATGGAAACGCTTGACATGTCCGATGTATTCGCGCGAATGAACGCCCTCAAAATGTCGGACAAGGCGGTTGTCAAGAAAGCGAAGGTCCTGCAGAATTACAGCAACTGGGGAAACACGCCGAAAAGCGCCTTTGAGACCATTACCCGCCTCGGGGTGGTGCTGGACAGCCTGGTGGAAGAAATGCGGCTGGATGCCATGGCCGTGCGCTGCTGGATAGAAATGCAGCAGCAATATGGTATTTCCTGCTGTGTGCTGCTCAGCGAAATGAACAATCGCAAAATCCCGGTCGCCTGCGAGGTGGACATGGGCAGCGCCATTTCAATGCATGCACTGCGCAGCGCTTCCGGTGAAGTGGCGTCCTGTCTTGACTGGAACAACAATTACGGCAATGAAGAAAACAAGTGCATCCTGTTTCATTGTGGTCCGGTGCCCCAGGACATGATGACGGGCATAGGCGATATTTGTGAACACGCCATCCTGGCCAACACGGTAGGTAAAGGCTGTTCCTACGGCTGTAACGTAGGCCGCATAAAACCCGGCGCCTTCACGTTCGGCAACTTGATCACGGACGAGGGAAAACTGAAGTTCTACCTGGGCGAAGGCCGGTTCACGGATGATCCGATTCCCGCGGACTTTTTCGGTTGCGGCGGCGTCGCGGAATTCCCGGATATGCAGCAGACCCTGATGACCGTCGGTATGGCCGGACACCGTCATCATACCGCCGTAACGCCCGGTCACGTCATGGCGCCCGTGAAAGAAGCCTTTGAGAAGTACTTGGGCTATGATGTTACCCCGGTATAAAAAAGGCGTTGACGCGAATCCTGCAACAAGCCTTTAAATCCGCCGCCCCTGAAGGGTACAATAGGGGCCCGCATTTTGTTGACAAGCCCTTGTGATAAAGAAAAAATCCCCGCCGCAAAAACGGCGGGGAACTATGCGCCCCGATAGTTCAGTGGATAGAACGAGCGCCTCCTAAGCGCTAAACACAGGTTCGATTCCTGTTCGGGGCGCCATTTCTATAATGCACCGTGGAATCCGCTCCCTCCCCTATTCTTCGCTTTCTTCCTCGAACTCATCTTCGAGATCGAGCTGTTCCGCGGCTGCGGAGCCGTTTTGCGAAGACAAGTCGGACTCGCTTACCTCGGTGGGCGCGGATTCGGTGGCGTCTTGTTCCTTCTTGTCACCCAATGCGCGTGCCACGGCACTGACTACGGCGTCGGGCTGGGGTTTCATTATTTTGACGCCCTGAGTGTTTCGCCCGATTGTGCTGATCCCGGCGACGCCAGTGCGGATCACCGTGCCGTCCGTGCCGACCAGCACGATTTCATCGTCATCGTCCACGGTCAACATGGACACAACGTTCCCGTTGCGTTCGCTGGTTTTGATGTTGATAATACCCTGGCCGCCACGGTGCTGCAACCGGTATTCTCCCACCTGAGTGCGTTTCCCGAAGCCATTTTCCGTCACGCTCAACACCGTCTTGTCGTCCTCGGCCAGCGAGACGCCCACCACATAGTCGTCAGGCTGAAGCCGGATGCCGATTACGCCCCGGGCGGTGCGCCCCATGGGCCTCACATCTGATTCAGGAAAGCGTATAGCCAATCCCTCATGAGTGGCGATCAAAATATTGTCCTTCCCGGTAGTGATGAGCGTATCCCACAACATATCGCCGTCATCAAGGTCAATGGCGATAATGCCGGCCGCGCGGGGATTGCTGAACGCTTTAAGCGTCGTTTTCTTGATGATCCCCTTGCGCGTGACCATGCAGATAAACAGCCCTTCTTCGTTCAGATCGCGCACGGGCAGAAGGGCGGTTACGGTTTCATCCTGGGAAAGATTCAGCAAATTCACGATCGCCCGTCCCCGCGCGGTGCGGCCGGCCTTGGGAAGATCATACACCTTGCGCCAGTAGAGCCTGCCCAGGTTGGTAAAAAAAAGCATATACTGGTGTGCGGAGGCTATAAAAAGATCGCGAACGAAATCGTCTTCCTTGGTGTCCATGCCGGTGACGCCTTTGCCGCCCCGCCGCTGTTTGCGGTAGGTGGATACGGGAAGGCGCTTGATGTACCCCTGGTTGGATACGGTTACCACCATATTCTCATCGGCGATGAGGTCTTCCACGTGGAATTCCCCGAGTTCATCAAGGATTTCTGTGCGGCGGGCATCGCCATAATCTTCCTTCACCTTTTCCACTTCCTTGCGCACTTCAGCAAGTATTGTTTTGTCACTGGAAAGGATGTGGCGCAGCCGTTCGATCTCCTGGATGAGGTCGCGGTATTCCTGCTCGAGTTCGGAACGTTCCAGGCCGGTCAGGCGGCGCAGGCGCATGGCAAGAATGGCGTTGGCCTGTGGTTCCGAAAAGTCAAAGCGCTTCATCAGGCGGTGCTGCGCGTCTTCCGAGTCCGCTGATTCGCGGATGATCTTGATTACCTCGTCAATATTATCGATGGCCTTCAGCAGGCCTTCAACGATGTGCGCGCGTTCTTCGGCCTTGGTGAGATCGAAGCGGGTGCGCCGTTCAATAATTTCAGCCCGGTGCTGAACATAGTAGTAGAGCAACTCACGCAGGTTTAGCACGCGCGGCGTGTTATTGACCAAGGCAAGCATGATGATGCTTGCCGTTGCCTGCAATTGGGTGTGCTTATATAATTGGTTCAGCACGACTTCCGGTTCTTCGCCTTTCCGCAGTTCAATGACAACGCGCATGCCGTCTTTGTCGGATTCATCACGCAGGTCGGTAATGCCTTCGACGGTCTTGTTTTGAACCAGTTCGACGATATTTTCGATGAGCCGTGTTTTATTGACCTGGTACGGAATTTCCTGGATGATCAGGCGTTCCTTGCCGCTGTCTTTTCTGGTTTCAACGGCAACTTTCGCGCGCACGGTGACGCGTCCGCGGCCCGTAGCATAGGCTTCAACGATGCCGGCACGTCCGCAGATGATGCCGCCTGTGGGGAAATCCGGCCCGTGTATAAAGCGCATCAGATCTTTGGGTTTCGCTTCGGGATTGTCAATCAGGTGTATCAGGCCGTTACATACTTCCGTGAGGTTATGGGGCGGGCAACTGGTCGCCATGCCCACCGCGATGCCGTAGGAACCATTCACAAGCAGGTTGGGTATAGCAGCCGGAAGCACGGAGGGTTCCAGTTCGCGGCCGTCATAGTTGGGAACCATGTTCACCGTTTGTTTTTCGATGTCGTTCAGCATCAGCGCCGTGATGCCTTCCATGCGCGATTCGGTGTACCGCATGGCTGCCGCACTGTCACCGTCTATGGAGCCGAAGTTGCCCTGGCCGTCCACGAGCGGATAACGCATATTCCAGTCCTGGGCGAGCCGGACCAGCGTATCATAGATGGAGGAGTCGCCATGAGGATGGTATTTGCCCATCGTATCGCCCACGATGGCCGCCGATTTCCGGTAGGGTCGTCCCTTGGAGAGGTTCAGATTGTGCATGGCGTACAAAACACGCCGGTGCACCGGTTTGAGCCCATCGCGCACATCGGGAAGCGCGCGGCTAACAATTACACTCATTGAGTAATCGAGGAAGGAATTTTTCATTTCCTGCTCGATCGCTATAGGTTTTATCCGTTCGGGAGCATCCATGGCAGAGATCAACTTTCTATAGTTACCGTATTCATTTCGAGCGTTTTTAGCGCTCAGTCCTAAATATCAAGATTCTGGACTTCCGCTGCATGTTTCTCGATAAAATCCTTCCGGGGTTCCACCAGATCGCCCATCAGCATGGTGAATATATCGTCCGCGACGGCTTCGTCTTCGGCCTTCACCTCGAGCAATACGCGGTTTTGCGGGTCCATGGTCGTTTCCAGCAACTGGTCCGGATTCATTTCACCCAAGCCTTTGTAGCGTTGCACAAACAGACCCTTACGCCCGCTCTCCAATAGAAAGTCTTTCAGGCTAAGCAGTTCGTCTGTCTGGAACAGGGGCGTCTTGGCATCCGTATTGCTTTGATACACCGCGTAAGGCGCCTGGCCGGCCGCGGCAAGGGGTTCATTATGTCCCAGCAGCACGGAAAATTCATGGCTCTTCAGAAAGGCGAGATCGACCTGGTTCTTCTTGCGAATAATTATAGGTTTCGCCTTGCCATTACCATTACCGTTGGTGTTGCCGTTTTCTTTCTCGTCCAGTTCGCTTTGTTTTTCCAGGGTATTAATGATTTCAGCCTTGTCTCCGAAGAGGGACACGAGATCGCTATAGCTCAATGCCGCCGGATTGATGTATTTTTCTCTGGGCAGTGCGAGGCACTTGACCAATGCCTCCCTGTCGATTCCGTAAACACGTAAGGCGCGGTGTATCATGCGTTCACGGTCTTGGGCGGCGCGGATGGCGCGCACGATCTGGCCCATATCCAGCGGGGCGCTTTTGCCATTGGTTTTCGAGTGAACCACCAGCGAATCCAGCGCGAGCTCGTACAGGAAATCTTCGTATTCGATTTCAGTATTCACATAGCGGGATTTTTTGCCTTTGCGAATCTGGTAAAGTGGCGGTTGGGCGATGAACAAATGCCCGCGGCGGATCAGTTCCGGCATCTGGCGGAAGAAAAAAGTCAACAGCAACGTGCGTATATGAGCGCCATCGACGTCAGCATCGGTCATGATGATTACCTTATGATAACGCAATTTGGCGGGGTCGAAATCATCCTTGCCAAAGCCGACGCCGATGCAGGTGATAAGCGAACAGATTTCCTTGTTGCTTAACATTTTGTCTTCACGGGCCTTTTCAACATTCAATACCTTGCCGCGGAGAGGCAATATCGCCTGAAACCGGCGGTCCCTCCCCTGCTTGGCGGAACCGCCCGCGCTGTCGCCCTCAACAATAAAAAGTTCACAGAGCGCTGGATCGCGTTCTGAGCAGTCCGCCAGCTTAGCCGCCTGACCGAGGCTGTCCATGGCGCCTTTTCTGCGGGTAAGATCCCGGGCTTTTCGGGCGGCCTCGCGCGCACGGGCCGCTTCCAGGGTCTTGTTGATGAGGCGATTGGCGACAGAGGGGTTTTCTTCAAAATAGGTCTGAAGCCCTTCGTATACCAGGGAATTGACAATCCCCTGCACATCGCTGTTCCCGAGCTTCATTTTGGTCTGCCCCTCGAATTGAGGGTTGCGGAGGCGGACGGAAATAATCGCGGTCAGGCCTTCGCGGGTGTCATCCCCGGAAATGGCCGCATTGCCTTTTTTAAACATGTTGTTCTTGCGCGCGTAATCATTCAGGCTTTTGGTCAGGGCCGCGCGAAAACCGCTCAAATGGGTGCCGCCTTCGTGGGTGTTGATATTATTGGCGAAACTGGAAACCGCTTCACTGTAAACATTTGTATACTGCAAGGCCACCTCGACCTCAACATCTTCCTTGGCCAATTCCATATAGATCGGCGTTCGGTGCAGGGGTTCTTTGTTGCGGTTCAGGTATTTTACATATTCGATGATGCCGCCTTTATACTGCATCACCTCCGGCTCTTTGTCGTTGCGCTCGTCCTCGAAAATAATCTTGATGCCCTTGTTTAAAAAGGCCAGTTCGCGCAGACGGGCCAGCAGGGTTTCCGCGTTGTAGGTGGTATCTTCGAAAATATCGCTGTCTGGTAGAAAAGTTACCTTTGTGCCGGAGGCCTTGGTGCGACCTCGTTTTTCGAGAGGTCCCTTGGGTTTGCCCCGTTCAAAGGCCATGAAATGGACAAAACCATCCCGTTTCACTTCCACTTCAAGCCATTTTGACAGGGCGTTGACGCATGAAACCCCGACGCCATGCAACCCACCGGACACCTTGTAACTGTCACTGTCAAATTTACCGCCTGCGTGCAGCACCGTGAGGGCCACTTCAAGGGCCGTCTTCTTCTTATACTTGGGATCCGGACTAAAACCAACGGGAATACCACGCCCGTTGTCTTCCACGGAAATACTGTTGTCTATGTGGACGGTCACGGTAATTTGGCTACAGAATCCCGCCAGCGCTTCGTCGATACTATTGTCCACGACCTCGTAAACCAGGTGATGCAGACCGCGGGTGGAAGTGTCGCCGATATACATGGCGGGACGTTTGCGTACCGCCTCCAGTCCTTCCAAAACCCGAATGGATCCGGCACCGTATTCATTTGTTGCCATGATAAATTTCCTCGTAAATTCCACTGCTCCAAGAGCACAATTTCGAATAGGTTAAGTATATCAAAAATTTGATTTTAAAGCAACCTGAAAACCCTATATTTTGAGGAATTTTTTTTCTCGGCCACAGTATATTGTATATAAAACAAAAATTTTCAGAACGGCTGTTTGACAGAAAAAAGGGCCAAAAAATAGTATTGCAAATCTGGGGTGCGGTGGTGTATATTCATACCGGGTATGGGTATAACAACGCATTGGAAAATAGCATGACAAAAGACATGGAAGTTACAAAAGATAACGTGCTCTTGCGGCTTGGAAAAGTTGAAGGCCAGGTGCGGGGTATTAAGAAAATGGTCGAGAACGGGCGTAAGTGCACCGATGTGTTGCGGCAACTCGCCGCCACGGACGCGGCGATCCGCGCTGTGGCCAAAATTATTGTCACCCAGCACATGGACTGCTGTCTTGAAGAGGGCATGGATAATGAGGAGGATAGAAAGCGGGTGCTCAAGGAAGTTTTGGAGGCTTTCGGGCGTTTTGGATAACAACCACAGTGAAAACAAAGATCAAATGTAAATAAAAACAAGGAGAACGGTATGGCTAAGACGATTGTGATTGTGGGCGGTGTGGCGGGCGGCATGAGCTGTGCGGCGCGCATCAAGCGGCTTGATGAATCCTTGGAAGTGATTGTTTATGAAAAGGGCGAGGCGGTTTCCTTTGCGAACTGTGGTATGCCCTACTATGTGGGCGGTGTTATTGAAGATCGTGCCAATATGATCGTGCAAAGCGCGGAGACCCTGCGCGCGCGATATGGGCTAGATATTCGGACGGGCCATGAAGTGCGGCGTATTGATATCGCGAATAAAATGGTAGAAGTCATCAACCTAAAAGACGGCCAAACATCTCGTCAATCCTATGACGTACTGGTGCTTGCACCGGGCGCTGCGCCGATACGCCCCGATATCCCGGGTATTAACGGGCCTGCCGTGTACACCCTGAACAGTCTAAACGATATGGATCGCCTTAAAGACAAGGTGGATGCTGTCGAGAAAGCCTGTGTCATCGGCGCCGGATTTATCGGCCTTGAACTGGCCGAAAACCTCCGAAAACGCGGCGTGAAAGTTGCTCTGGTCGAAATGTTGGATCAAGTCTTGCCCCCCTTGGACCGGGAGATGACTTCCACCCTTCTCCAGGAACTGCAACTCAACGGGGTTGAAGTGCGCCTGAATGCGTCTGTTGTCTCCATCGACGAAAAACTGGTGGCCTTGAATGACGGATCCAGCATATCTGCGGATATGGTTTGCCTGTGCGCCGGGGTGGCCCCCCGCTCTGAACTTGCCCGCGAGGCCGGACTTGAACTCGGCCCACGTGGCCATATCAGGGTAAATGATCGGATGCGGACCAGCGATGCGAATATCTATGCGGTGGGTGACGCCGTACAGGTCAGGGATCTTATCACGGGAGAGGACGCTGCTGTGCCGCTGGCTGGGCCGGTCAATCGGCAGGCGAGAATTGCGGCGGATAACATTTGTGGGAGGCCCGCTTCGTATCCGGGAGTTCTGGGCACCTCCATTGTTAAGGTGTTTAACCAGGTCGCTGCATGTACCGGGTGGAGTGAAAAACGCCTCAAGAAGGCAGGACGACCTTATTTTCGTGTCTACATCCATCCCATGCAGCACGCCAAATACTATCCAGGGGCGGTTCCCGTTTCCTTAAAGGGCTTGTTCAGTCCTGAAGGGCTCCTGCTCGGGGCTCAGGTTGTCGGGCCGGAAGGCGTCAATGATGCTATTGATGTCTTGGCTGTGGCCGTAAGCCAGAAGATGAACGCCGAGGCGCTGGAACACCTGGAACTGGCTTATTCACCACAGTATAATTCCGCGAAAAGCGGCATCAACATGCTTGGTTTTACCGCGCACAACATGATTAAAGGCGACGCGTTGACAGTAGAGGCGGACGATGCTGAGCGGGATATTTTCTGGCTGGATGTGCGTATGCCGGATGAGACGGAGTGTGGTGTTATTTCCGGGGCGACTATTATTCCACTCGAGGAATTGCGCAAGCGGCACGCCGAACTGCCCCGAGACCGCAAGATTGGCGTGTATTGCGCGGTAGGGCTGCGAGGCTATATCGCTTACCGCCAGTTGAAGCAGGCCGGATTTGATGTGGTCAACCTGAATGGCGGCTATCGTACCTGGTCCTGGTTTAATGGCGGGGGCACCGGTGGCGCAGGAACTGCTTGCGTGGACAACTCCAAGCGTGAACCTTCTGCCTCGGCACCTGAGGCATCGCCGCCGGAGGGCGCCGTAACGACGCAAAAGCTGGACGTGTGCGGCCTGCAGTGTCCCGGTCCTCTTTCCAGGGTAAAACAAAGCATGAGCAGAATGAACGCCGGAGATGTTCTGGAGGTGACGGCCACGGATGTGGGATTCATCGCGGATATTCCCGCTTGGTGCACAAGCACTGGAAATACCCTGCTTGAAGCGAGACCTGATGGTGGCCGTTATGTCGCGCGCATACGCCGGGGATTGGCAGCGACAGTCCCCGCTCCTCAAGGGCTTGTTCCGGCAGTCCCTCCAACCGGCAGGAAATCAAAAACCATTGTCTGCTTCAGCGACGACCTGGATCGCGTCATGGCGACCTTTGTCATTGCGAACGGAGCGGCCGCCATGGACAGTGATGTAACCATCTTTTTCACCTTTTGGGGAATCAACGTGTTGCGCAAGGCGCAGCCGCCGCGGGTGTCCAAGGGACTGCTTGACCGGATGTTCGGTATGATGATGCCCAAAGGCCCCGGCAAGTTGCGCCTTTCAAAAATGAACATGGCCGGGGTAGGTTCCATGATGATGCGGTATGTCATGAAAACCAAGAATGTAATGGCTCCCGAGGAACTGGTCGCGGCCGCCCGTGCCGCCGGCATACGGCTGGTTGTATGTTCCATGAGCATGGATGTTATGGGCATCAAAAAAGAAGAACTCATCGACGGTATTGAAATCGGTGGTGTGGGCGCCTACCTGGGACGCGCTGAGCAGGCGGATATGAATCTCTTTATCTGAATCATAACGACACCGGCCGGGAAATTTGGCTTTCTTTTCCCGCAGCTAAGGATGTATGCTTCAGCGAGATGGCGCCTGTCGCGTTTCTAAAGACCCTAGGTTTTGTTTATCATATAAGCGCCCGTATTTCTTTGAGTTCTCTCGTCCGCTTACCCGGTAAGAGCATAATGACAATAGTATCTTCCCACAACTCCACATCTCTGGACGTGTCCGGCCGCGATATGCGCGCCATTCTCGAGAAGGCGCGCGACGGATTGGTCAGGCGCGTTGAACAAGCCGTCGTGCCTCGCGAACGTTGCCTGCGTGTGGAGGAGGGCATTCCGCCCCTGTCCTTCTTGGACTGGCTGGAAGCGCAATGCCATCCCTCGCGGTATTATTGGCGGGATCGTTCGCAACGCACGGAAATGGCAGGTATCGGCGAAGCCCATATCATTGCGCCTGAAGGGAATGCCTTTGTCGATGCCGCGCTGCGCCGGATTCGTGAAAGCCTTTCCGAACAATCGCGCTCCGCCCGGTATTATGGAGGATTTCGCTTCCATTTCCACGCCGAAAATGGCCGCCTGTGGAGGAACTTCAAAACATGCCGCTTCGTGGCGCCATTGGTGGAACTTTTCCGGAACGGGAATGTCTGCCATCTTGCCTGTACGCTGAAAGGTGAGGAAGGCAGGCGCGAGGCGCTGGCACTACTGAAACAACTGCGTTTTGACATGCCCCCCTCCCCCGCTTCGCTACCGCGATTCCAGGAACGATCTGACTTACCCGACCGTGCCGCGTGGTGTGCTCTTGTTAATCAGGCCCTTGCGGACATGGCGACTTCCGACTTGGAAAAGGTGGTTCTGGCCAGGGAGACCACGTTTCAGGGGGACAGCCCTGTGAACCCGGTTTCATTGGCACAAGCCTTGGCGCGATGCACCCGAAATGTTTACCTGTTCTGTTTCCAGCCGGGGCATGGCCGTGCATTTCTCGGGGCTTCCCCGGAGCGCTTGTACAGCCGCAGTGGTATCTTCCTTCAGAGCGAAGCCTTGGCGGGCACGCGACGCCGGGACACCGTTCCCGATGAGGACCTGGCCCTTGAAAGGACACTGTTCGCTGATGAAAAGGAACGGCGGGAGCATGAAATCGTTGTTGAAACCATAAAAAGCGCGCTGGCCCCCTTCTGTTCACGACTTTCGGTCCCGTCCACACCTGATATTGTCAAACTGAATTATTGCCAGCATTTGATTACACCGATGGAAGGTGCGTTGCAGCCCGGCGTTGAGGATGAAGAATTACTGACCGCGCTGCATCCAACGCCCGCTGTTGGCGGAAAACCCGCCGCTGCCGCCATGCGCTGGATACTCGAAAAGGAACCTTTTGAACGGGGTATTTACGCGTCTCCTGTGGGATGGGTTGGGACTGAAGACGCCGAGTTTTGTGTCGGCATACGCAGCGGGCTTGTTCTTGATACTTCCCTTATCTTATATGCCGGTGCGGGAATCGTTCCCGGGTCCGACCCGGAGGAAGAATGGCAGGAGTTGGACGCGAAGATGGCGCAATTTACGCGCATTATCATCAAGGATGGTGCCCATGGAAACGCCTAACCTGAATTATCTCTGGGCGGGCCTTATCGTCGAGGAATTGACCAGAAACGGCGTTCGCCATTTTATAATTGCGCCGGGTTCACGGAGCGCCCCGCTTGCGGTGGCCGCCTTTCAAAATCGTAACGCTTCCGCCTTGATTCATTTTGATGAACGGGGCGCCGCCTACTTCGCGTTGGGGTGTGCACGGGCGGGAAGTCCGGCGGCCGTCATATGCACCTCCGGCACTGCCGTGGCCAACTGCTGGCCTGCGGTTGCTGAAGCATGCCAATCGGCTTTGCCCCTCGTAATTCTGAGCGCCGACAGGCCGCCTGAGCTCCAGGCATGCGGCGCCAACCAAACCGTGCACCAGGAGGGAATATTCACCTCTTTTGTAAGAGGACAACTCAACCTTCCCTGCCCCGATGAACACATACCGGTCGAATCTCTGCTGGCGAAAGTGGACGATGTGCTTGCAAAAGGGCTCCGAAGCCCGGGAGGTCCCATACATATCAACTGTATGTATCGGGAACCGTTAGCGCCAGTGCCTGTAAAAAAAACGTGGCCACGGGGCTATCTTGCCGGGCTGAAGGAATGGAAGGCGGGCGTTCGGCCCTTTACCGTATGGGAGAGGCCGGAAAGGCTTCTTTCCTCCGTGCAGCGCGCCAGCTTGGCGACCACCCTCTCTTCAGCCCGACGCGGCTTAATTCTTGCGGGCCGGCTTCTCACCGCCCGGGAACAGGAATCCGCTGTTCAAGTCGCCAATAAACTTGGGTGGCCCGTATTCGCGGACATTACCTCCGGTTGTCGTCGCAAAGACAGATGTCCAGCGGTAATTCGATATTACGATCTGTTATTGCGTTCGGATAAATTCCGCTCGCAATGCAGGCCGGATGTCGTGCTGCATCTTGGCGATACCTTTGTTTCCAAGGGCCTGCAGGATCATCTGCGCACATTGAATCCCGCATATATCCATGTTTCGCCAAGACAAGAACACCGCGGTCTCGTGAATCATGTCTCCCGCCATTATGAAAGCGACATGGGAGAACTGATTGCCCAGCTGGAGGTTGCGGATATTCATCGGGGAGGCGGGTCGTTTCTTGAAGGGCTCCAGGCGGCCGATGCCGTGGTGGAACAGGTCCTGGAACGATTTTTTGCAAAGAATCGTGATTTGTCTGAACTGCTGATAGCGCGGATGGTGGATGACAACCTTGATGGTGCCGGGTTCTTGATGATGGGAAACAGCATGCCTGTTCGTGATATGGACATGCTCGGTAAAAACTGTTCTTCGGACATTATTCATGCCAATCGGGGTGTCAGTGGCATTGACGGGAATATCGCCACCGCCGCTGGAATGGGGTGGTCCGCCCAATCTGGTGTGGTGGCGATTCTGGGGGATATGGCGGCGCTTCATGACATAAATTCCCTGGCCTTGCTATCGAAAGCGCCAAAGCCTGTTATCCTTGTGATTATTAACAACAGGGGCGGCGGCATTTTTTCCTTTCTACCCATTGCTGCCTATAAGGAGGTGCTTGACGCGTGCTTTTCAAGTTCTCATGACTATGATTTTCGGCAAGCTGCCGCCATGTTTAAGATTGATTATGAACAGGTAACGACCGGGGACCGGTTTCAAAAGGCGTTGAGGTTCGGCCTCTCACAGAAGAGGTCCAGGATTATTGAGGTGGCCGTAAACAGGGAAGCCAATATACAGGCCCATCAAAATTGTTACAGCGATGTCTGCAAACGGTTAGATGATGTTTTGTAAGGTTGTAAATAAGAACTGCTTTGGGGACAGGAGGCTTTTCTCTTTAAAATAGATTTCGGTTATACACTGATGAACGTCGATAAACGTGTCAAGAAAAGGAAGTATTGGTGGTGAACGTCAATTTGCAAACGTTGTATGCGTCGGGCAGGCCCGTGATTTCGTTTGAACTGTTTCCGCCCAAAACGGAGGAAGGCAGGCGAAGTCTTTTTGAACATTTGCGTGAATTGGTAAATTGCAGGCCGGCGTATATTACATGCACCTATGGCGCCGGTGGCGGTACGCGCGAGCGAACCTTGGATATATTATCCCAGATACATGGGCAATACCCCGGCATACCACTGGCTTCCCACCTTACCTGTGTGGGAAGCACCCGGGATGAATTGGTCCAATATATAAAAAACGCATTGGCGTTGGGAATTAATCACATTGTCGCTTTGCGCGGTGATCCGCCGCGGGATGCGACCGCATTTACTCCTGTTCCGGGAGGATTGAGCCATGCCAATGAGTTGGTCTGCCTGATACGCGATGAATTTCCTGAACTGGGCATCGCTGTTGCAGGATATCCGGAAACCCATCCCGAGGCTCCCTCTTCGGCGGTTGATCTTGATAACCTGAAACGTAAGGTGGACGCGGGCGCGGATGTCATTGTTACCCAATTGTTCTTTGAAAACAGCGACTATTTCAGGTTTCGGGACCGTTGTGTCGAAATCGGCATCGATGTGCCGATAATTCCAGGCATTTTGCCCGTAACCAACCTGACCCAAATACAGCGGCTTACCCGTATGTGCGGTACCCGTCTCAGTCCGAAATTACTGCGCCGTTTGGAGGTGCATAACGATGATGATGAGGGCCAATATGCGGTGGGAGTGTACTACGCCGCCCGCCAGGCGGAAGAATTGATCGCCCAGGGAGCGCCCGGCATCCATTTTTATGTTCTGAACAAATCGCGGGCGACAGCGCAAATCTGCCGTTCCCTGGCCTTGTTTACCCCCATCGAATAAGCGCTTTCAGACGAAAAAGGGATTGTAGGTTTTCTCGACATATACCGTGCTTGAAGGACCGTGGCCTGTATGGATCAGGTAGTCATCGGGAAGGGTGAATATATGTTGCCGTATCTTTCCGGTTTCCAGGTCGCGGTCTTGTTCATTCGCAACCCCGCCGATGCTGCCGGCAAAAAGCGCGTCGCCCGTAAATACCATTCCGGGCAATACCAGTCCCAGAGACGTTGGTGTATGACCGGGTAACTCCACCACCCTGCCCTCAATTGAGCCGCAGATTATTTTGTCATTCAGGCGAACCACACTGGTTTTTATTCCGGCCACTTGCGCCTGCCCCGCATACAGTTCAACCCCATATCTTCTTACAATTTCACTCGCCCCGTTTGTATGGTCATAATGATCATGCGTAATAAACAGGGCCTCGAGGGAAAGACCATGTTTTTTCAGAAACAGGTCAAGGCGCGGGTCACCGCAGGCGGCATCCACAAGGAGCGCCTTTTTACTCGCCGGGCATGCCACCAGAAACATATTGGCCTCGTTTACATCGGTTAAAAAATGCGCGAAAATCATCTTTTAACCCCTTCCAGAATGGCATTCTCAAAATTTGCCTGCCCCTGAATACCGCGCATGTCGGCATTGCGAAGATTTGCCCGGCGAAAAATCGCCCGTTCAAGAGAAGCGTTTTGGAATACGGCTTGTACGAAGCATCCGTTTCCGGGTCGGGAATAATAAAGATCCGCCTCCGTGAAATCGGCATGATCTGCCCGTACCCCAACCAGGTTGGCACGTTTCAGGTTCGCGCGAATAAGTTTCGCCCTGACCAGATTCGCGCCGCCTAGAATCGCGAGTTCGATATCGGCACCGGTCAGATCGGCGTTTTCAAAGATTGCGCCGGTCAAACGCGCTCCCTTCAAGCACGCGTTGCATAGTTTCGCATTTGAAAAATTGGCGCCGCACAAATTAGCCCCGGATAAATCCATACCGCTAAGATCCCGGCCGGAATAATCACCGTCAGGGTGAAGGGCGCCCCCACTTTCCTCAAAACACAGGACTGTTACATCAGGATTGATTTCCGCCATTTTCACGAAAGCCCTTTTTCGCGCTACCGCGCATCAGCGCGTGGTAATACACTCAAAGGATGTCCCTGTCGCTTAACTTCTCTTCCAGCCAGTCACCGTAAAACGCCATTTCCTTGACACCACGCTTGATTAGTGCCGGTGTGGCATCCTCTTTGAGAATATTATTAATGATTGCCAATTGTTCCTCGTCATCAAACGTCAATATCGAGAATGCGGCATGTGTCAATTTCGCATTGGCCTTAAGGGCCCAGGAAAGCATTTCAGGGGAAGCCTCCCCGCAGAGCGTAAATAGTCGGATGATTTTTTTGCTTTCTGTTGATTTGTTGGGCATGATGTAGACACGATGGCTTCGGCCCTCCTCTAACTTTACGGTGACTACGAATCCGGTCTTATAGGTGTCCACAGTGCGATGGCCATGTCTTTCGCAGGCAAGCGCCAGTTCCCGGAGCGTGTACTGCTTTTGCGTTTTGCCGGGGGTTTCGAGCAGAACATGAAGCGGTTGCAGACTGCGCTCTACTTCCATCTGGACATCCATGTCTTCTTCCTGCTGATGGTTCAGCAGTTCCGTTACAAGGCGATGGGCGTACTTGCCCAAGGTTTCCACGGCATCGCGTCGCGTTGCCCACCCGGCGGTTTTGTCATTCAGTTCCTGAATCAACTCTTGAATTGATTTAGCCATTGGAAAAGTCCTTTTTTATCCTTGTGCGGGCTTCTCGGTGTTCCGAAAGACAACGTTTCTGCAAGTTTATGCAACGCTAAGAGATAGATCTACAATGCTTTGCTCCTTGACGTTTTGCATGATCGTACCAATAGTGTATCATACTTTTTCTGTAGCATTTCACGTTTCTTGAATTTTTTAACATTCTACCCTCATGAAAGGCGCATGTGCGCCCTCTTATCTTTTTCGCGAAACGGTTACGCGCGGGGAGAACAATCAGAACGGAAATCGGATTAATACTGTTGTAAGGGTTAATCATGCCAGATCTTTTCTGTGTAAGTAAAAATTCAGCCTGCCCGGTGAGGACTGCCATACAAATTCAATATAATGCGGCGGCGACGGGATTTGACTGGCCCGACATTTATGGTGTCCTGGATAAGGTAAGGGAGGAGTTGGAAGAACTCGAGTCGGCTGTTCGTGAAGATAATGTTGTTCACGCCGGAGAGGAACTAGGCGACCTGCTTTTTGCGGCCTTCAGCGTGGCGCGTTTCTTGGGTGTTGACCCGATAGAATCCCTTGATAAAACCACGTCCCGTTTTCAAAAACGCCTTGAATGTGTAAGGAAAATAGCGAGCCAGGAGGGCGTGTCTTTGGAAAGTTGCTCCACAGAGAGATTGGACGCGTATTGGGAACGCGCCAAAAAGCTTATGCAGCAATAACTTGCAGAATGCCTTGACAAGCATCATGGAGTTGGTGCAAACTCATACTATAAAAGTTTTGTGTGTTCGGTGTTGCCGTCCGGGGCGGGGCTGATTTTCTGGCGTTTTTGACGCCTCGGGCGAAAGATATTTTGAACGCTTTATTCCCCGTGGATCGGGATGGGAGTACCGCCATCAGGCGGGAATTAAACGGTTTGTTCTCTCTGGAATTCTGTTTATTTGCTGGGTATTGGTGTTTCATTCGCCTTTTTTATAAATTTTTTTGAATGAAGGGTGGTTTATTCATGAATGAACTGATGCAGACTGGAAATGCAAAAGTTAATGGAATACATGATAATCTCTGGGATCGGGCACAAATACATTTACGCGATACACTTGATGAATACAGCTACAAAAACTGGTTCCTGCAAACATCGTATGATGGGTATCACGAAGGGGTGATTACGGTCCGTGTGCCCAGCACTTTTTTTGCGAATTGGCTTGAAGACCACTATCAGGAAGCCGTACTGGAAGCGTTGAGGCGTGAAGAGCCCGCGCTCAAAACCGTCAAGTATATGCCCTATGCCGAGTCCGGTTCCCCCGCTTCTGAGAAAAAAAACAGTAGATCAGTTCCGTCGGTTTCGTCTACTCCGTCTCGACAACACGCGGGCAGAACAAAACAGAGTTATCCGGGGTTTAACCCGAAGTACACGTTTGATCGCTTTGTGATCGGCAACGGGAACCGCTTCGCGCACGCGGCCGCGAAAGCGGTTGTCCAATCCCCTGGACGCGCGTATAATCCCCTGTTTTTATACGGGGGCACCGGGCTGGGGAAAACCCATTTGATGCAGGCCGTGGGCCAATGGTTGCTTGCGGCGGATCCGAGTTCCAAGGTCGTTTTCCTTTCTTCCGAAGCGTTTACGAATGAGCTGATCCAGAGCATCGCCGAAAAGGACACCCAGCGTTTCCGTGCGAAATACAGACGCGTGGATATGCTCCTTATCGATGATATACATTTCATCTCCGGCAAGGAGGCGACGCAGGAAGAGTTCTTTCACACCTTTAATGCGCTGTTTGACGCACACAAACAGATTGTGATCTCCAGTGACCGCAGTCCCAAGGAGATCGAGGGTATTGAACAGCGTTTGGTGTCGCGGTTCGAGTGGGGACTCGTCACGGATATCCAGCCTCCGGATTTGGAGACGCGCATCGCCATTTTGCAAAACAAGGCGAAGATGGACAATATCAATGTTCCCTCAGAGGTGCTGCGGTATATCGCAACCTATATCACCACGAATATCAGGGAACTCGAAGGCGCGTTGATTACCGTATACGCGTACAGTAAATTGACCGAGCAAAAGATTACGCTGGCCATGGTGGAAAATGTGTTGCGGGATCTTATCGGCAGCGAAAAGATCAGGCCCATTACCGTGGAACAGATACAACGCGCCGTGGCGGAACACTTTGACGTGCGTATTGCGGATTTGCGCGGGAAAAGCCGCAAACAACAGGTGGTCTACCCGCGGCAACTGGCGATGTATCTCTGCAAGACCCTGGTCCCGGGGCTGTCCCTGAGCGATGTGGGCGAACACTTTGGCGGGCGGGACCATACGACTGTGCTGTATGCCTGTGACAAAATGTCTCACCATGCGGAAAACGATCGGGCGGCACGCCAGAGAATCGATCAACTCACCAAGATGATACGTTCATAGAAACACGTTTTCCGCCTGAGACGAAGTTCACGCCGGGAAAGTGCGGGCCCCCCCATTGCGTCCAGTGTAGGGAGGGATTGGTAAACGACAGTTTGTTTGTTACCACCCGTAGTGTGAAACGCGGGGAAGCGCTTTGCCGGTTCTCTGAAGTTCGCGGAGTTCACGGTAACTGATCAATTCAATCCCCTGTTCACGAATCCAAGTCATAGTAGCCGGATCGCTGAAGAACTCCGTGTCGGCCACCCTCCGTTGTGTGGAACCGGTTGTGGCATGCATTTCCGGCGCATCCACGGCGCAATGGATATACATTTCGCTTACCTTGCCTTTTTCAATATTGCTGATGCGATCTTTGAACCAGGCTTCAGTCCCTTCAATAGAGTCCGGGTCGCCCATGTACAGCACTTCCGGGCCCAGGACGTTGAGTTCTTTAGCAAGGTCAAGCAGGTGTTCCTGTCCAAGGGCGAGCAGCATATCCCTGCCCGGAAGGCGGCAGGGCAGATCGTAAGAATCGGCTATGCGGATATAACGTTCATGATATACGGCATCGTATTGCATCGCCCCCATGTGGGAATCAATATGGGTTACATCGATGCCCGCCGCCAACATTTTGTCAATCTGGGCCCGCACTTCCTTTTCCGCTTCATCCAGGCTGGATGTGGCGTAAATATCGAAGACCTCTCCGTGGAAGTAGCCTTTGTCCGTGCAGAGGCTCGGAACCGCGGAACACCCGAGCACAGGGCCCCATTTGTACCGCCCCCATTCGCTGGTGAGCGTTGTGTGTACGCCCAGATTGGCCTTGGGATTTTTTCTGGCCATATCCGCCGCCTCTTCAAACCAGGGACAGCATACCATGATGGTGGAAGAGGTCAGGGCACCGTTCTTTAGCGCTTTCAGCGTACCTTCATTCGTGGCATGATTCATGCCAAAATCGTCGCCGTTGACAATAAGCACCCTCGCGTCCGGGGCGAAACCCAGACGTTCCACAAGTGACTTCTCGGTCGCGGCTGTTTTGGTTTCTTCGGCTGTTGTAAACAAAGCACCGAACAACATACACAAGGCGAATATAACGACGAAACGCATTTTCATTACTCCCTATCGTAGTACTGGAACAAACTTTGAATGCTTAAGGCCCTTAAGATACCTGCCTCAAATTCCGACGGAGAAAGGGCGAAAGCATCAATCCAGAGCCGCTAAATGGTCAAAAATACACTTGGCCAGCAAATTTTTATCAATGTTTTCCAAGTGTTCAGCAACTTGATTTTGCGTCAGAATATACGCATCTCCCCGGTCCGAGCCAACGGCACAGGAATCACCGCCGATAACATTGGCGATAATCATGTCCAGTTGTTTCCGGCTCAGTTTTTCTTCGGCATTCTTAAGAATATCGCCTGTTTCTGCGGCAAATCCCACGACCCGTTGATTCGGCGTTTTGCGGGCGGCAACTGAGGCGATGATATCGCGATTCGGCCGCAAACGAAGAAGCAAGTCTTTTTCCTGCCGTTTGATCTTTTCCGGTGTGACTGTTTCCGGCGTGTAGTCCGCGACAGCGGCGGCGCCGATGATAATGTCATAACTGTCCATACGCAGCATTACCGATTCGTACATTTCTTCCGCTGTTTGTACAGAAATAACTTGAGCGCCATGGGGCGGGGAAACCGCTGCGGGTCCGGTGACCACGCAGACTTCCGCGCCGCGGCGAAGCGCTTCAAGGGCAAGCGCCCTTCCCATTTTCCCTGAAGAACAATTGCCCAGGTAACGCATGGGATCAATGGGTTCGTGATTTGGACCGCTGTTGATCAAGACGCGTTTACCGGCGTAATCTTTCTGTTGGCTTGCTGCAATCAGGGCCGCATCAAGAATATCCGAAATTTCAGCCATGCGCCCGGGGCCTTCCGAGCCGCAGGCCAGTCTTCCCGATGCCGGCCCCACAAACAAGGCGCCCCGTTCCCGCAAGATTCTGATATTCTCCTGCGTTGCGGCATGAGTATACATGTTGGTATTCATGGCAGGGGCGAAAAGAACGGGCGCCCGTGTCGCCAGCAAGGTGGTGCTGATCCAATCATCGGCAAGGCCGTTTGCGGCTTTGGCGATGATGTTGGCTGTGGCCGGCGCTATCAGACAGAGATGAACGCGTTGGGCAACGGCAATGTGGCTGATTTCCGGATTGGCGGCAGGAACAAAAAGATCCGTTATGGCCCGGGTGCCGGTAAGGGCTTCAAAAGTGGCGGGCTGCACAATCTGTCTTGCGGAAGCCGTAAGCGCGCATATCACTTCAGCCCCCTGCTCCCGAAGCTTGGAAGCCAAGTCACATGCCTTGTATGCCGCGATGGAGCCGCACACCCCCAAAAGAACGGATTTTTCGGCAAAAGGCATCATTTAAAACTAGTCTTCGTACTCTGCAAAGGTTTCTTCTTCTTCCCCGGCGGTAATATAAGACAACTTGCCTCCAAGTACTTCTTCCAGCGCCTTTATCGTGGGTTTTTGAGAGCGCAAAGCGGAACCGAAACCACGCGGTTCGTTTTTGGCCAAATGTATGGCTCTGGCGGAGGACACGATTACAAGCCGGTAGAGGCTGTCGAATTTTTCTTTAAAATCATCTACGCAATAGGGTGAAGGCATGAAAATACTCCTGTTCTTTACCGTGAACCCGCGCTTGGCGGACAATCCGTCTTTTCGGATGGAATTCGATGGGCGGTAGTATAGCACAAAAGCGTTTATTAACCGAATTTCCCGCCCCGATCGCTTCAGGACGCTTGGGGGGATGTTTGGAAAAGTGCGACCAGTTGTGTCGCGGCGTTTTCGACGTCATCATTCACGATGATATGGTCAAATTCAGATTGTGCCTCCATCTCCCGTGTAGCGTTTGCCAGACGCAGGCGAATATCTTCCTCCTCGTTGGTACCCCGGGAAATGAGACGGCTTTTGAGTTCCTCCAGGCTTGGCGGCACAATAAATATGGAAACCATGTCCGGATACAGGCTTCTAATGCTTTGCATGCCTTGCACATCAAGTTCCAGGACAATGGTGCCGCTCTGCCCGATATGGCGCTCTATTTCCGACTTGAAGGTACCATAAAACTGGCCGTGCACTTCCGCCCATTCAGCGAAAGCGTTTCGTGCGATCGCTTTTCTAAATTCTTCCCGCGAAAGAAAATAATAATCCACACCGTCTTTTTCGCCTGGCCGTGGCTGACGGGTTGTCGCGGATACTGTTACGGCCAAGTCGGGCAGACGTTTTCTGGCGATTGACAACAGGGTACTTTTCCCCGCTCCTGAAGGTGCGGATACCACAAAGACAAGACCTCTTCCCATGACTTCTCCCGGCTACTCGAGGTTTTGGACTTGTTCCCGAATTTTTTCAATTTCGGTTTTGATTTCTATGGTATCCCGGCTGACTTCCACATCACGCAGTTTGGAACCCAGTGTGTTGGCTTCACGCTGCATTTCCTGCACCAGGAAATTAAGGTCCCGTCCCACGGGACCTTCGGAGGCGAGAATATCGTGGGCGTGCGCGATATGCGCCCTGAACCGCACAAGTTCCTCTGTGACATCCATACGGTCGGCCATCATGGCCACCTCCATGGACAGCCGTTCTTCTTTTACCCCCACCTCCGCATTTATATCCGCTATACGCTGCCGGAGTTTTTCCTCGTACAGGGTGAGCAGTTCCGGGGCGCGTTTTTCCACCCTGCACACCAGGGAATCCAGGCTGCGCAGGTGTTCCGCGATGGCAGCCAGGAGCGCGGCGCCTTCTTTTGCGCGGACTTCATTGAGTTGAAGCAGCGCGGTTCTGATCGCGGCACTCAGTTGTTCCTTGACCTTTTCCAGGTCGACTTCTTCTTCCATCGGGGTAATCACGCCGTCCAGGGCGATCAATGTGTCCAGGGACATAGAATCCGTGGAACGCATAAGATGCATCAGTTCGCGGGCCGCTTCAATATACGCGCCGGCCCGTTCCACATCCAGCCGGACGGGAGGGGCTATTCCGAGACTTCTGCCATGCCGCACACAGATATAGACCTTGCCCCGTGAGATCAATGTCTTGACAATGTCGCGCAAGGCGGGTTCCAGAATCGACCATTGGCTGGGCAGTCGCAAACTCAGATCGAGAAAGCGATGGTTTACACTGCTGATCTCGATTACCGCCGTTTCCCCCGAGATTTCCGTTTCCTGCCGGGCGAATCCTGTCATGCTGAAAGCCATAGCAAATACATCCTGATGCGTTGGTACACAAAGGTCGTGTATATATCCTGATTACAATAAGGCCACTATTTCAGAGTATATAACACCACTTCGTAAGGCAACAACATGGCGACACGGCGTGTGTGGTAAAATAAACCTGTTTCCCGGGAAACAGCCGTCGATAGAACAGACGGAAGCCCAATCTATTGCATCGTGGCAATTTCGGGGTGTTATCATATATGCTTAATTGCTTTCGGTGGTTTCCCTGCAGCAAGCAGCGGATTCGGGGATGGGGAAACGTTACCTGCGCTTTAATGCTGAAGGAATAACATGAATAAAGTTTTAAAACGCGGGGAGAATGATTTCTATTTTCCCTGCGGGCTTTCTCTGAACATGGACGCCCGTGTCTTGTATGACGCGGACGCCCTTGTCGCACGGGCATCAGTTGATCCCGCGGCAAGCAGGATGCAGTATGCGAGGTTGTTGTCTGACGCCTTTAACAAGAGGGTGTCGGATGACGCGAAAGCGACGGAAACGATACGTTCAGGTGAACTGCTGGCTTTAATGCTGCTTCATGAGGCCTATCGGCATTTGCTGGCCTTGTATACCAGAATCAGTTTTCCGGGGATCCTGGGGCAGGGTCTCTCCCATGTTTGCGCAACGTTGGGCAAAAAGAAAGCAGACGAGGTGTTGGCATCCTTCGTCGCGTACTATCCTCCGCGGCCCGTGCTTGAGAATACGGTGTCAGCCCGTCAATTTCTGGATGGAACCAGTAATGATCATTCTCACACGGACTACGCGCTCTGGGAACTATTTATTTTGAGGGTGGCCCACGAAAACCCTGCGTTAAAGCGATTTCTCCCCCTGTACGATGACACGGCATTGCAGGCAAAAACGCCCTTGTATTGTTTTGTCGGCGAGTTCGAATCCTGGCTGAACACGCAGCCCCCTTCCCCACATACACAACAGACGTTGTTTGAAACCCTCAGGGAGCCCATACGCAGGTGCCCGGATTCGCTGGAAGGGCAACTGGAATACCTGATTAACCGATGGCGCCATCTGTTGCCGGCGGATATTGTCGAACGCTGGTTCATCGCACGCGGAGTAATGCAGGAAGAAACCTTCTTTCGGGGGTGGGGTCCCGGCCCGGTTTCCGCGTATTCCTTCAGCGAAGCGGATTACGCGGAGCCGGAAGCCTTTTCCCGCGATGAGGACTGGATGCCTAATGTGGTCTTGCTGGCCAAACTAGCCTATGTATGGCTTGACCAATTGTCGAAAAAATACGGGCGACATCTTGCCTTTCTGAGCGACATCCCCGATGCGGAACTGGATCAACTCGCGCATTGGGGTATTAACGCCCTGTGGCTCATCGGTGTCTGGGAACGGTCTTCGGCATCGCAGGAGATTAAGCGGCGCATGGGCAATGCGGAGGCGGCCGCTTCCGCCTATAGTTTGTACGACTATTCGATATCAGAAGACTTGGGGGGAGAAGCGGCCTTGCAGGATCTCGCCCATCGTGCCGGGCTCCGGGGAATTCGCCTGGCCGGCGACATGGTGCCCAACCATATGGGCATCTATTCAAAATGGATGATTGAACATCCTGAACGCTTCCTGCAACTGGAGCAGCCCCCGTTCCCCGCCTATCATTTCGATGGTCCTGATTTATCCCAAGATGACCGGGTGGGACTGTTCATTGAAGATGGGTATTGGACCCATAAAGACGCTGCGGTCGTCTTCAGACGCACGGACCGAAGGACCGGTAAGAACACCTATATTTATCACGGCAATGACGGCACCAGCATGCCGTGGAATGATACGGCACAGTTAAATTTCATGCTGCAGGATACGCGGGAAGCGGTCATTCAGACAATACTTCAAGTGGCACGCCGCTTCCCTATAATACGATTCGATGCCGCCATGACCCTTGCCAAGCGGCACTACCAGCGGCTTTGGTTTCCCAAACCGGGCGATGCCGGGGCCATTCCGTCGCGGGCGGCTTTCGGCATGGACCGCATCGAATTTGATCGCATGTTTCCCAATGAATTTTGGCGCGAAGTCGTGGATCGTGTCGCCCGGGAA